>Ga0302215_10000450_pt1 | contig 29979 bp, 26 predicted proteins | sample II_Fen_N3_1_FD_194580 | JGI IMG/M metagenome (GOLD analysis project Ga0302215, IMG submission 194580) | Peat permafrost microbial communities from Stordalen Mire near Abisko, Sweden - II_Fen_N3_1 | ecosystem: Environmental > Terrestrial > Soil > Wetlands > Permafrost | place: Sweden: Abisko... | reverse complement strand
GCATATCGCCACCAACGTACACCGACGAAGTCGAGTTAATCAATCGGCGAAGTGAAACATCCTGATAAAAATTAAACGGCGGAATATTTCGCAGTGGAACTCCAGCAGAGAACCAACCGGGAGCGTCAGTCAGTTTATCGCCCTGTGTAAATACAAACATTCCATTATACATCAAAGTATTATCGGGATGTAAGCATCCTTTCCATTTAGTTCCTATCGAAAGTTCCGCACCAAAAATACGCGCACGGTCAATGTTGTAATAGCTGTAATTAATTCCTTTTTTACCGGATCCTGCCCAGTATTCCATGGATATAAAGTCGTGCAAAAAATTGCCAAACATGCTCAGGTCGAATGACAGGAATCCGACAACACCTCGCAATCCGGCATCAAGGTTCAAACCGTATTCGGGTGTCAGATTGGGATTGCCATAAACCACGCCATCGGAAGTGGAATTGACAATAAACATTTCCGAAGCATCCGGCATACGACACGAACGCGCAACTTGAAACGAGCTAAAAACATTGGGAGATACCTCATACACAGCCCCTGCAGTGCCATTCCATGCAGTAACACTGCTTTTTCGACCTACGGTTTGAAGAGTGTCGTGTACATCTCCCTCATTAATTCGGGAATAATCGGTTCGAATCCCAGCTCTGATTTTTAATTTGCTATTCATCGATTTGTATTCAGTTTCGGCAAAAACTCCCGCCAGCATTACACCTGCATCTTTCGATACCCGGTTTTTGATATTGATAGAATGAAAGAAATCGGTGTATTCTGTAGGTGACTGTATACGGTAATAAATGCCATCCGTACCGATGTTCAGTTCCATTTTTTTGTTCAATGAGAAAACAGAAAGATATCGCCACCCGCCATAATAATTGCTGTATTTCACATCCTCGCGGTACGATAGTTTTCCAGTTCCAATGTCATACGAATCTTTGATTTGACGACGGTTTTCCTTATCAAAATATACCGATACTTCCATCCTTTTCAGAACGGTTTCCGGCTTCCATTTCAGCGTAAAGGCGTTGTGCCATGTATCGTCGTCAGGATTGTACACCCGCATGTAATTAGTTCCGTTGAAACCTACGGGTCGTCCCCACGTACCGCCCAGGTGCAGTTCGCTTTCGGCATTTGCCGATAAAGAATTATTTCCTTCCCAGGTATATGACAGTCGCATGTCCTTGTCATGATATTCACTGTTTTCGGCTTTTACCCCTTTCCCTACCGTATAATCATCGGCATCGCGCCAACGAGCCGAAAAACTTACGGCATGATCCATATCAGCCCAATTAACTGAGCCTAATGCCGTTTTCTCGTTATTGTTTGTACAGTACGAAGTCAGCGCACGGCCATGCCAACCCGAAAGCAGGAAAGGTGATTTAGTATCCATATTGATAATGCCGGTAATGGCTCCGGGACCATACATAACCGATGCCGGGCCTTTGATTACTTCCACTTTGGCCAGATCATAGACATTTACTCCCTGCCCCATAAAATTTCCCGAAAAATTTCCCATACGGCGGTTACCATCCTCGGTAACGAGAAGTCGTTTTCCACCCAAACCGCGCAGCACAATGGGCGAATGATACTCGCCGCGTTTGGTAATGCCGGGCACTTCTTCCAACACATCGATAAGCGAAGTAGCTATTTTTTCCTCTATCACCATTTCGTCTATATTGGTTTGCGAATAGCTTTGAGTGAGTACCTGTCGCCGAAGTGGTGCTGTAACATTTACATCGGCTAAAGTTGTAATTTTACTTTTAGTCTCTATTCGGATAACTGTGTCGTTTGTAACTTTGCCTAAAAAGACATAAACAGGCTGATAACCAACATGCGAAAAGCTTAACCCTACTGTAGCCGGTTTCTTTAAATGGAGCTCAAAGCTTCCTTTAGCATTGGTTATTGCCGACAATTTTATTTTCCGGTCGCTAACCGTAAAATCAGGTATAGGTTTTCCTGTGTCTTTGTCTGAAATTACTCCCCGAATAGTTTGGGAGTATGAGGAAAAAGAGCTGGCAAGAAGACAACAAATAATTATGTCGAATAATTTATAGTTCAAAATTCAATACTTTCTTCTATTTATTCAGTTTTAAACCTTACAAGTTCATCACTAAACCTTATGGTTTCATCACTAAACATCATTGTTTTATCACTAAACATCACGGTTTCATCATCATCAAACCTGCTGCTTTAATCTCTCCTACTGCCACCTGAACAATCCGCCATACTCTTTATCAGTAAGCTCATAATGATAGAAAATACGGTAAAATTCTTTCACTTTTTGCCTGGTAATTTCGTTAGGCTGGTTATAAAACAAGTCATTAAACCATACCAATCCAAGTATTCGATTGACCGAAGGCGGAATATCAAACCAGGAATATGGTTCCGTGGGTACGAAGAATACCCGCTTGGTTTTTGTAGCCGTTATGCCACGCCATGTTGCTGATTTCAATATATTGCGATACGGACTTGCTTCACCTTTTCCTACACAAAACACGTAGTCAGGATTCCACGCCATAACCTGCTCCATCGAAACCTGAGCAAAACCTTTGGCATCGAGCGAAACATGCGCTGCATTAGAGATTTTCATAACATCAAATAGTTGCGCATGATTGCTGCTGTTTGGCGAAGTGCGTAGTCCATCATTATCGTTAGCCATATAAGCCTTGCCGGGAACATGCTTACCTTTGGTATGTTTTTCCACATCGCTGTAAACCGAGCGGATATAACCGGAACAAACTTTCGCTTCGGCTGTTTTTCCAAGTAACTGCCCCAGGAAATCATACGTTTTGTCTAAATTCATTAGTTCCAAATCAACCACTACCAATGGAATATTTATTTTTGCAGCAAAGGTTTCGTAGCGACTTAGATTATCCCTGTCTTCCAGAAATGCCGCAACTATCAGCACATCGGGCTTCAGCTTTATCACCTCTTCGGCATTTTTAGTATCAATCTCTTTTTTATTCAGAAAATCTTTAGCTATAAACCTCAGATATGGGCTTTCCATGCTTCGGGCTTTGGCTATCATCAGATTTCCTGCAACCGCAAAAAGTATCGGATTGGTTTTATTATCATATGGAATTACGCGTGTAATCTTGTCAGGAATAGTAACTTTACGTCCGGACATATCGGTAATGGTCCGGGCACTAACTACCACCATTACTCCAAAAAGCAAGATTACAAGCAATAACCCGCCAGCATTACAACTGATAATCCGCCGCAGTCTCTGGAGTAATTTTGAAAAAATGGATATATTGACTTTATAAATCATATTCATACAATCGTTTAACTGATAACTAATGCTTCAAAAGTTTTATCAGTGAATGCTTATTACAGTGAAACCTACTTTCTGAATAGCTTCGCTCAATACAGCATCAGCAACTTCATTTTCGAAGCAAACCAAAGCTTCGTTTTTATCCTGGTTTACGTCAAGGGAGGTAGCATTAATGCCTCTCAGGGCTGCTTCTACTTTAGCAATACATTTCTTACAATGCATTCCTTCTATTTTTAATGTCTTTTCTATCATATAGTTATTTTAATATTTAATTGTTCTTTTTCGAAAAGTAATATTATAGAATAAAAAACAAAATGTACATTTTGTTTTTTATATGATTTTGTATATTAGCCATTTACGAATTTAAATAAAAAACAAATTGTACACATACTTATATAAAACCAAGAAAAGCAAAAAATTAAAATACAGTATATAAGGTAGTTGTACATTTTGTTTTCTGTTAATATACCTATTGGACGTACAAATAGGGTGACAAATGGGGTGACAAAAACAGATAAAAAACAGTAAATAAATACCCCTTTAAAGTCCATTTTATACAGTTACTTATAGATGTATATATCTAATTATAAATAACATAACCTATTGACAATTAAAAACACATGTGTGCCTGATTATATGTACAATTTGTTTTATGTTTTTTGTACAATTTGTTTTTTCAGTTGTACTATCATCATTTTATTGCCTGCCATTGCAAACTGAGTTTCTGTGTATCGTTACCCACACCTTTAAAACGAGTTACCATAAATTTTGCATATAAACCTTCGCGGGTTTTAATCAGGAACACCGGTTGCAAATCGATCTGAGCTTCTGCCGAGACATCGGTAATACTAAACACTCCTCCAATGTTTGGACGGAATTTCTGGCCAATTATCAAAGAATTATAAAGAGAAGTTACAGTAGTTTGAAGCAGTATTGAGCCATTTATTGTAGCCGTATGAATTTCGGTTCTGTATTTAGCAAGGTTGATATACGGGTCAGATTTCAGTTTGGCAATTTGCTTAGCAGTAATGCTATCTTTAGTAAAGCTATTGAAATACGTAATTCCCTGACCCACCAAAGCCGCCGTTACTGATTTAGTAGTATTTAATGTGTCGGTGTACATAAAAATTACCGGATATCCACTTCCACTATAATCGCCAGTAGAAAGAGGAGTGTAAGCCAATTCATTGTAAAACAATAAATCATAGCTAAACGTACTGTTAGCTGACTTCAAGTATAATGTATCAAGCGAAGAATTTCCTTCGTGATAAATATCCATACCAAAACCATTACGCACTACGGTAGGATCGCGTTGCACCATGTATTGTTTCAAACTGTAAATGCTGTCATTGTAAGTTACTACAGGTGTTGTAGTGGTTTCTTGCTGACAAGAAACCAGAAAAAGAATAATCCACAAATTGTAAAAAAGAAGCTTTTGGGTTTTCATTTTTAATAATATATATTTTTGATAATTTATTTGAACTCTTTGTGTCGATTCTCTATGCTTTCCCCCAGTTATCTACCCTCACGGGCAGATACTTGGAAAAACACTAACAGATAATGTGTAAGGCGGTTAAACAGATATGTAATTTATTAAGAGTGACATTTTAAAATTTTGCACGTAATCCTATTCTCATTTGTCGTCCGAAATCAGGATAAATAGGTGAAACGGTGCAATAGTGCACATCAAGCATGTTGATTATCGAACCAAACGCTTCCAGACAGGTGCGTGCTATCTTGTAATTGGTAGTCAAATCCCAATTGAAATAATTGCCGATGTCAACTTCCTTTTGCAAAAATCGATCGGTCGTGTATGTTGAAACGTACTTACCCATTAAATTCAATTCTAAACCTTTATGCGCATACGAAACCCCTATATTCCCGATAAAAGGCGGTTGCTTGGTATATTTTTTATATTCAGAACTTTGCGACTGATATACCTGCTTGTACGACAGGTTAGCAAATCCACTCCAACGATTGGCAAAGACAGGACTCTGATACGAACATTCCAGTCCGAGAGTTGATAAGTTAATATTGCGTTCGTAATAACGAATCAGCCCGTCCTCATCGTAATATGAACGGGTTGTATATTCCGAAGCATTGTTTTGCCTGATTCCAAACAGAGTGAATTCTACATTGCCACCTGTCTCCGGTTTATATTCCAACCCCAGATCCAGTCCGGTTCGTTGCTCCTGTTTCAACTTACCCACCGAACCGTCATCGTATAATTGAAGCGAACTATTATCTACCGGTAATTCTCCAGAATTTAGTACTACGTTGTATGTAAGTTGACTGCTGCGCCGGTATGAAACACCGGTACTAAAATTGACCAATACCGGTTGCCATTGATTTTGGATAGCACGGGTCTCGTCGCCAAATCCCTGATTGGGAACATAATAATTGTAGTATTCCCGAATCACTTTTACACCGGCATGTATATCCGTCCTGCCAAAGCTATGCTGATCAAGCACAGCCAATGAATAAATAGCACGTTTGGATTTTCCGTGTGTGTAATTTGCGGATGAGGCATACATAGCCGCCACCCGTAAGTAATTATTTGCAAATGGTTGCACTGCCTGAAAAGCAGACAGTGTAAGGACGGTATCCGGTTCGTTGAGCATGTGATTGCGAATAATCGAATCTCCCACCACAGATTTCTTTGTAACCGGATCAACTGTAAACTGATGCATGTCAGGATACAAGTCCATACGATTGAGAATATAGCTCATTTGCAATTCTGTGGAAGCTGATTTTGCTTCATTTATTTTTAATCTGACCGTGGAAATATTATACCTCATGGGATCATATTCCCAAATATCGGCCAATTGACGCATGGGGAGGGTCAGTCCCTGATAATCCACGGCCTGAGTAACAAAGCGGGTACCGTAGGTATAGAAATTCTCAACATTCAGTTCGAGTAACTGCTTATATTTATAACCTACTTTGCCATAGATATTCCATAGATTCTCATAACTATGGCGGTTCGCCGGACCATCTGTTTTGTCGTTGTAAATAGAAAATGCATAATTGAAGTTTTGAAATTTTCCTCCGTGAAGCACTCCCACTCTATACGAATTGAAAGTTCCGTAACTAACTTCAGCCTCCGTTGTGGACTTGTCAAATGTTTTGGTTTTTACATTCACCACACCATTCAACCCACTAAAACCAAGTAGCAATGAATTTCCCGAACGCACCACTTCAATGGACTCTATCATGGTAGCAGGTAACATGGATGGTGCTTCAATCCATTGAGCCATAGGACCGGCACCGTTAGTGGATAGAGATACGCCGTTGATAGAATAGTCGGCAGCCATGTTTTGTCCCCGCACAAGGTAATAATACTTCTTCCTGCGTCCTTGCGTTGATGGAAGTCCATCCGTAGAATATTTTAGCGCATCTAGTGTCGAGGTAGCTCCCATCTTTCTAATCTGATCTGCACTGATATTGGTAATAGAGGTTGCCCAGGCCGAAGGTTCCACCGTAATTTCATTCAGAGGTGATGTTCTTTTAGTAGCTTTTACTAATACCTCAGACAAGTTTACCGATTGAGATTCTAAATAAATCTCCGCATTTAAGCTATCTGTTGCAATTGCCTGTACTATTGTTTTGTATCCTAAATGACTGAATGACATTTTGTAGATTCCGCTGCGAGTCACACGTATCGAGAACATTCCGTTTCGGTTGGTTTGTGTTTTTCCCGATTCTCCAACAATTTGTACATTTACTTCAGCCAATGCTGCATGTGTCTGCTTGTCGAATACAAAACCTTTCAGCACACCGTTTCCAGCAGCTGATAGGTTTGCAACTTCAACCAACAATACAAAAAGAAATATATAAAAACGTTTATGAGGCATAGCAACAATGTTCTGAGTTGATTATTTTCCGAGCAGTCGGCTTACGTCAGCATCGGTGATTTTCGAATGATAGAAAAGCGCAAAATATTCTTTCAAAGCCTGATTTATATTGAATGAAACCTGATCAGGATAAAGCGTTTTGGCAGCCCAAAGTACTCCGGGGATAATGTTGGTGGTAGGCGGGCGGTCGAACCAGCCGAATGGTAACGATGGTATCTGGTATACTTTTTTGTTGGCAACAGCTTGCACTTTCTTCCAAACCGGATCGGTCATGATATGATCATAGGTGCTTTTCGAAGTTCCGGCATTACCCAAACCCATTCCGGCAGGCATTCCGGTCCAAACCAGAATTACTTCGGGATTCCATTTCAGAATTTGCTCCATCGATGCAGCAGACATACCGTGCATTCCGCCAATAGAGGTTTTGGCTACGTTGCGTGCTTCCACAAAATCAATAACCTGACTGTGAAATGACCCCGAAGGTTCGGTATTTTCACCTTTCATTCCTTCGGCATAATACAGTCTTGGACGTTTGCCTTCGGGAATAGTTTTAAGCTTTTGATGAATGGGATAGATGTAGGTATTGAGGTATTTAATTAGTCCTGCCGCTTGTTGGTTACAACCGAGAGCTTTCCCTAAAAATGAAAACATTGCTCCATATTCAGGCAACGTAAAATTGATAACCAATACTGGTATTTTCAATCGCTTTTGCATAGTAGCAGCTTCTTCAGCGGCATTTGATCCTGTCATATTGCTGCAGATAATCACATCGGGTTTCATTTTCAGAATTTCTTCGTCGTTGTCTTCCGACATAGGTTTACTCTGATATTCAGGTGAAATATATTTCTGCCCTTCTTTTTTTATCTCGAAGGTAGAATTGCAGAGTAATTTTGGATTCAGGGCAAAAACAGGCAGCGATGCAAAACGATCGGTGTACACTTTACGAACAATTGTTGGAACGAACACTTTTCGCCCGGCCATGTCGGTAAGCATTTGCTTTTGTTGGGCACTGAGAGGTAAACTCACTACAAAAGCTAACAAGACAGCTATTTTATTTATTGCTTTCATGCGTTCATATTTATTTTTTAGATAGTTGTCGCATGGAACTCGCATGGAACATGGTCTTTGGTTTAAACACCTGTTCAAATGCTCGTTTCATTTTCAATTTGATTCTTTTATACTCCAAATCCATAAATCGTGGATCCTTACATTTCTGTTACTATGCGTTGCGTCATTCACACCTATTCCTTTGCTACTAATAGCTGGAACAAATTTCAAATAGACGTTCTTCTTATTAATATCAACCGTAAATGTCTGACCCACGGTTGGATCAATCGGACTATAATCACCCACGCGCGTAAAACCACTTTCGCCTTCAGCCTTCATCCACAGCGACAAACCTCCGACATAATCTACATCGCCCCCGTAGGATACGCTAAATTTAATCTTCGATACGGACGGGAGTAATGATAAATTAAGCTGAGCATCCGAATTGTGTCCACCACATTCGTAGTAAATTTCACTTTGTAGAGCCACATATCCCAGACTTACATCCGAAGTGCCGGTTGAAGTTCCTGCTTTATTTCCACAAGTTGGGTTTACTGCAAAATCCTCCAAGGAATAAGTAACCGGAAATTTATTGTTATAAACACGCTTCACAGGCTTATCGGGTCGATACATAATGACGGTAGTAGTCATTAAATCAGTTTCGCAGTCCTGCTTTACTTCGTTAATGTATCCATCACGTTTCCACCCCTGAAAATTTTCATGAAAAGCCAGTGAACCATCGGTCGGATATTTTGCAATGGATATACTGTCGCCTAGCAAACCTGTTGTATCAGAAATAACCTCATCATCAATTCCCAGAAATCTATAATTGCTTTGTTTCTCACATGAGCTAAGTGAGATTGTCAGCAATGTAATCCACAGTATTTGTATATTTACCCGTATATTCATGAAATACAAAAAATAGGTTTTTCTCTAAAAGTTTATATATAGCTCTTCCCAAAGTTTTAGGCTTTAGTAGAGCTATATAATATAAAATGAGTTATTATTTATCAGGGTTTCCCGTCGCTCCAGATTTTCAACCCAAAGAGTTTCGGAGTGGTAGTATAAGCTCCTGTTCCTGTATAGGTAGTGAATTTAAAGGATACGTTTTTTTCGTTCACATAGAAGCGAAAGTATTTACCAATTCCTGCATATTTGGGAACTGTAATGTCTTTATATAAAGTATAAGCTCCACCATCTACCGATTTGTAAACCTGATAATGACCTGACATACCTGTTACTGCTATCCAAAATTCAAGAAGCGAAACAGAAGGCACTGCCGAAACAGTAATCGATGAGCTTAAATTTGTATTAGCAGATCCCGACTTTACGAGCGGCATTTCAAGATAGCCTGTAGTCAGTCCGTAAACCAATGATACATCACCGTGATGATTATAGCAATCGGGATTGATAGCCCCATCGTGAATCATATAGGTTATAGGTACACCTTTATAATAAGTTATTGTAGTATCATATTCTACCTCACTACTCCATGCGAGCGGTACATAGCTTGTTCCGGTTTTATTTGCCGCTACACCCGGAACAGGCAGTACGTATCCTTTCAATTTCCATTTTTGGAAGTTATCATCTACATACAATACCGAACCATCGGTTACGCCTTTCGACCACACTTTCAAATCGTGTATGCGATAGTATTCATTTTTGATGTCTTCCGAAGCAAATTTCAGGTAAACATTAGCTTCATTGATAGCAGCTGAAAATGATGAACCGATAGTTGTAGTAGTAGGGTTGTAAGTTGCAACCTTAGTATATGTAACTCCGTCAGTTGATTTATACAAGGTAATACCTGATCCATTCAACGAACTGGCAGTCAGTGTAAACTGTACTGTTGACACATAAGCCATTTTCGAAAGAATCATAGAAGGAGCAGCAGCTCCGCCTTGTGCCGATTTTTTATTGAATAGCACATATCCTTTCGTTATAGAATCACCACTTGCTGTCAATCCAGAATATAAAGTACAACCAGTGTTTACAGCAGCATCTTTGTAAGTAATCATGACCGTATCGTTATTTACGCCATTGAAATAAGTCTCAGTCCAGGTATAAGGGGCATCGCTGGAAGTTAAATGGTCGTTCCCACAACTATCAGCCTTACTGGAATAACCAATTGAAAGTTTCGAAACAGAAGGCCATGCACCCGATGTCTGGAAGTTTTTATTGACAATTAAAACTGCACCCGATGGAACCGAAGCAGTAAGAATCGAACTGTTATCTACGTCATCATTTTTACACGAAGTAAACGCTAAAATCAACAGTAATACTGTTATCGCTTTAAATAAATGTTTTTTGTTTGTCATATTCTATAAATTTTTATGAGTGAATTTTCTTATTCTTTTATAAATTTAAATTGTACTGAATTTTGAAGGTTCTGAATTGAAAGAAAATAAATTCCACGTGTCAAATCACTTACATCCCAGTTCAATGAATTTGCCGATTCAGGCAGCATTTTTTTTACCGGCAAACCTCTCAGAGAATAAATAACCAGCTGCGAACCGGTCTGAAGATTATTGATACAAAGCGTATTATTTACAACAGTGCCTTGAATAACCGGTTGATTGATTATTTGCGAATTAAGTGCCGTAGTAATCCGTTTGATATACCGAAGACTCGTAGCATTGACATTTCTATATTGTCCTTTAGTCAAAGCGGCACTATTATAACTAAGTATCATATAAACCCGGCCTGAACCGCCGGCATCAACCATCTGAGGAGTCCAAAAGCGAGCTTGTTGACTAAAAACCGTAAATCCACCTGTATTACAATCGCCTGCCGGAACAGCATTAAAGCCATAATCATCAGTTGCATTCGTATTCGGAGTACTCCAAACCACGGATGTACTTTTCAGTTTTCCTCCGGCAATAGATTTTCCTCCCAGATAAGTGGATAATTCTGCCCAAGCAGTTGTATCCGGCAATGCCCAACCTTCAGGTAGAAGCTTTTTCATCGTTGTTGCTGTTTGATTGGCAATTACGCTCCAGCTATAAAGCAAGCCATAGCTTGGAACAATAGTCGCATCATTGTTAGGATACATATAGTAATCCTTATAATCATCAGCCGATACAGTTTTTGTTACCGTTGACAGAGGAATGGAACTACCATCGTAATAATGAGTTGCACGTAAATTTTCGGCCATCCACCATTGATTTCCAATTCTTACTGTTTTGTACACATTACCATCAAAATCGGTAACTGTTCCTGTTTCAGTCTGAGCCGATGTATAAAAGCTAAAAAGTACGACAACTGAAAAGAGAAGAGTAAATGTTATTCTCATACCTTGTAAATTTATATTGTTCATATACCGGCAGTTATTATTGAGTCCTTAATTCGTTATGCATTGAAAAGAATATCGCTATTAAAAAAAAATTATACCTATCTTATCATTCTGTTGAATTCAGTTCTTTTATATTCGTTGTATTCATATATTTTCTCAATTTGCTATTACAATTTCGACGTTATACATATAATAGATAACGCATATCAAAAAAAAACGACTTAAGACTTATGCTTTTCACCAACCAACAATTCAGAGCCACCTTTAAACTCCGAAAAGAATAGTTGCTGCATTCTTTCTTTGCAAGCTTTTATATCATTCTCTTTAATAAAGCTCCAGCCAATCCAGTTGAGCGCACTACCCGGCAATTTATTTTCAGAAGCAGGATAAGCCGACGGAAAACCCGAGAGAGCCAACACATCAGACATCTCTTTACTCAAAATATAATCTATAAGCGATTTATGCTTCAGGTACGCTCCTTTTTTTATCAACATCTGAACCGGACTTACAATAGCTCCTTCTACCGGAAATACTATTTTATATCTTTCGTTATCCCTTACTTTGATTGCAAAAGAATAAGGCATGGCATAAATAGTTGTTCCCCCTTCGTTTCCCGAATTAAGTGTTTTCACCATTTGCGACGGATGTAAACCCTTTGCCGTATTTTTTCCAAGGCTTTTAATTGCTTCATCGCCATTTGACTTCATAAAAGGGAAAAACATGGCATTGCAAAAGAAATCCATATCGCCCCGCAAGGTTAAGTCGTTTTCATACGATTTATCCAGTATATCCAACCACGAAGTGGGTATTGACCGTTGCCCCAGTTTCTTAATATCCACCACCAAAACCAGTAAATTAGTGGTAAACCATGCCATTAGTCCATCGGGATGCACATAGCCGGCATTTTTAAACAAGGGATGAGTTTCAAGTTCCAAAGTTTCAAAATTGCCTGAATTCAAAAACTGATCTAAAAACCGCTTATGATAAAGACTGTTGATGTCGGACGAGATAAAAATATCAGGCAAAGCATCAACCGAAGTCAGATGATCTATGCTGGTAAAAAGCCCCTTTTCATAGTTCAGATTTCCTTCAATAATCAACTTGGGATTTTCGGCATCTACGTATTCGGGAAAAGCATTGAAAACCGCTTGCTGAAATGCATTACGCAAACCACATGGCAGCAACGCCAGCATTACAGGCAAATCAATATCTTTACCCATTATACCCCCGGACGCGGTAGCTTTTTCAACATCCGCCGAATGTCCACAAGTACAAGAGGTTTTATGCTTCACCGATTTGTCCATTTACTGTTGCTATTGCTGGTTTGATGATAAAAACACAGCCGATATAAAGCATATACTTTCTGTATTCAACTGATTTCATTCAGAATCGTCCCATTGCAACAGTTGTGCCAACACCATAATGCATTTACACACAAATAAATACGACACAAAACCGATATATTCGAAAAAGATAAAGCTACTATTTGGTAGGATAATAAGAAGATTTCTACAATAATGTAGACAATTAAAAAAATGAGAAGAAAAATCGAGTAAGAAAAAAGAATATGATTAAACCCGTAGTGCATTAAATAGATAGATTCTATTTAATAGTAGAGCTTATAGAATTTACTCGACTTGACGGGGACTGACCTTGTCCGGTGAGCCGAAAAACAAGGAAGGAAAGCGTAAAAATACCCACTGTTTGACGACCGTAGGGAGAAGTTTGGGGATTTTAGCTTTCCGATCGTCAGTTTTTCGAGTGAAGCGGGCATAGTCTTGAAATTTTTGCTTCGTTTTTTGGTTCAAGCCAAAAAATGAAGTAGGGTTTGGGGTAAGACCCCAATATGAAAACTATTCTTTTTTATAAATGCACTACGGGTTGATTAAATATCTTTGTACTTTTTGTAGTCAATGCCGAATTTTTCTAACCGAAGACCAAGTATCCGTCGGGTTAGTCCTAAATCGTCGGCGGCAGCGGACATATTTCCTTTATGATTTTCGAGGGCTTCTACTATCATTTCATATTCCACAATTTCGAGTTTGGCAACAAGTCCTTTTTTTGTTGTAGAACTAGCGAGTATAGGTGTTTGAAGCGAAAGTGGCAGATCGTATCCATGGATAGTATCATCTTCGGAAAGGATAACCGCTCTTTCAATCACGTTTTCTAACTCACGCACATTTCCCGGCCAGGAATATGACAATAGCATTTTTTGTACCTGAATTGATACTCTTTGTATGTCTTTATCAAATTTTTTAGAGAAATGAGATACAAAGTGCTCGGCAAGTATAATAATATCGCTGTTTCTTTCGCGAAGTGACGGAATTAATATCGGGAAAACATTCAACCGGTAATAAAGATCTTCTCTGAAAGTGCCTTCTTTCACCATCTTGAACAAATCCCTGTTAGTGGCAGCAATTATTCGTATGTCTACTTTAATAGTTGCATTTCCTCCCACGCGTTCAAACGAGCGTTCTTGCAGTATTCTCAGCAGTTTAGCTTGCATAGGTAGAGAAAGTTCTCCAACTTCATCCATAAAGATAGTACCCCCATCGGCATCTTCAAACCGGCCTTTTCGGGTTTTATCGGCTCCGGTAAACGAGCCTTTTTCATGTCCGAAGAGTTCACTTTCCACCACACTTTCGGGCAATGCCGCACAGTTAAACTTAATAAATGGTCCGGCGGCTTCAGGGCTGTTGTAATGTATGGCACTTGCTACCAACTCCTTCCCTACACCGCTTTCGCCAAGAAGTAACACGGTAGATTTGGTTTTTGAAATTTTATTTATCAACGAATACACTTCCAGCATTGGTTTTGAATTTCCAATAATATTAGAAGGATGAAATTTCTCTTTCAATGCATCTTTTAAGCGTTCGTTTTCCAACTTCAACTTACTGCTTTCTTCGCTGTCAATAAGGTATATTTCAACCGCCTGAGCTATTAAAGTAGCAATTATGTCGAGAATTTCAACATCGTATCTGAGCAAATCGGGATTATCGCAAATTCGCTCCACACTGATGGCTCCCAACACCTTTTGACCTAATTTAATAGGAATACAAACAAAAGAAAGCTCAGTATCGTCGGGTGAAGTCAGGCTTTTTGTTCGGTTCAAAAAGGACGGTTCATTACCAATTCGTGGCACTACAACTGCTTCACCCGTTTGCACCACTTTACCGGTTATACCTTCTCCAATTGAATATACTCCCCTGGTTTCTTCCTTCTCCGTAAGTCCTATGCTATCATGTATAAAAATTTTACCTGTTTTACTGTTGAAGAGATTCACCATCCCCCGGATAACACCCATATCATCTTTCATTATCTTCAGCAAAAGAGACAGTGTATCAGTCAGACATTCACTTTCAATAACAACCTTGCTCATCTGTGATAATGGAGAAAGCATTTCCCCACGACATTTAATCACGGTATCTAATTCCCTACCGTGGCAAAAGTGTATGATGCGCGGTTCTGTTATCTTGGTTTTTTGAGTGTTCATTGTAGTTCCCTTTCTCTTTTGCGTTATTTGATTCAACGGTTAGGTCGTTTACAATTATAAACGACTGTGATAATGGCATAAAATAATAGATAAGGGTCAACTCTGAAAATGACAACGATTAAAGGAATTCTCGGATTCTCTCTTTTATCGCATGTAATTCGCTATTCCTAATAAAATCCCAACCAATCCAGTTGAGTTTCTTACCCGAAAACTGGTTCTTTACTTTTGAATTTGTAGCTACAAGTCCATGTTCTTCAAACATTTTTCCTACCTCTTCACCGGTCAGAAAACGAATAACATCTTTATACTTCTCAAAAGCTCCTTTTTTGACGAGCAGTTGAACAGGAATTAAAATGGCACCATCATTCGGCCAAATAATTTCGAAATCAAATAAATTCTGAATTCTTTTTGCATAGGAATAAGGCATTACGTATACCGATGCATCTATTTTGTTGCCGGAATCAATCAGTTGTAACATTTCTTCGGGATGAACGCGAACCAATGCATTCTTAGACAATTCACTTATAGCTCCGTATCCATACTCCTTTACAAAATGTAAAAAAACCGTATTGCAATGAAAATCCTTATCTCCACAAAAAGCAATACTACTTTTCAATGAAGGATTTAGTAATTCGTACCATTCCTGAGGGGGTTGAGTGTTATTATATTTCGACTTATCCACCACCATAACCAATGCTTCAGCTCCCAAAAATACAAAAACATTGGCTGGATGGCTAATCTTTGTACCTGTATATACCGAATGCAGAGGATAATGAAACGTCTCAAAATTCCTGTCATTCAATAATCTACTGGTACGATGATAAAGGCTATTTATATCTGTTGTAATTAAAATGTCGGGAAACTGGTTAGCAGATGCCAATGTTTCAATCTTGTTGTAGAAAACATTTTCAAGACATGTACTTCCGTTAAACACTACCGCACCATGTCCATTTTCCGCATATTGAGGAAACTTTTCAGTGAACAAACTTTTAAACGCAAGTTGTAAAGCAACAGGCAATATAGAGACGATGAATGTATTTGCTTTGTGTTTCTTCAGATGTGGGGTATCATATCTTACCACACCCATATTTATCTCTTTATCCGACATAATTGGAAACAGAGAATTACCTTCCAACAAACTACGGGTTACATTAGTCTCGGCATTACCTGGTTTTTGAGTTAAGCTCGCAAAAGGAAGCATCTCAATTTTAGTTTCATTCAACGAAGTTTTTTCATCCTTTTCTAATTTTTTCATAACTTTTCCTTTTTCAAAAAAATACCTTTTCTCTTTCTATTTTTCGTTATGTACAATAAAGAATAACGGTAAAAATAAAAAAATGCAATTTGTTATACATCAACCTATTGCTTGCGTAAAATCGTTCAATTTACATGCCACACTAAATCAATTGATAAATAACTAAGAATGTGACAGATAAAAAAATACACTTTCAGAAACTCATACATTTAGGAAGTTTGATGCAAAATGAAACGACAAAAATGTATGAAATTTAATACAAAATCCCATACGATATAAACTTTTCTCAAAATATTGATCAAAATATCGCAAGGAATAATATAGACAAAAAACCTCAACATACACTTACTATGTTGGGGCTTTCCGTCAAAAAACAAGTATCATATTTAAACAAATACTATGTTGTTTTTTAATACTGAGTAATGGATTTTTTTTCGCAATCACTCAAAAAAGTAGCAAGTCGTTTCGACTGGTGTCATGCGTCGAGACTGACTTGCGTGATTCTAGCAAAAACATTTGTGATTTAAGGATTGACTAAGAGCATAGTCGTGGCAAAAACATCTTAAAATAGAGATTCATCAAATTTGAATTTTATTATTATTTTGTTGATCTTTGATAATTTCAGTAACGCATGACCCAACACTAGCGCATCCAGATGAAGAACACGATTCTTCCAACGTACTAATCTGGTCGGGTTCAATAGCTTTACGAATTTCCAGTCCTGTTTCAAAATCCAACGGAGTCACGGTCAGACAAATCACACCGTCACCCAATTCATCAAACACAGACGAGAGCTGTAAAATTTCCAACGATTGTTCCAACCATTTGGGGCTTTGCTTGCAGATGATAATCAATTCACGAAAATTAGTGTTTTGGAAAAACGAAATCAGAACTGTACGCGAACTAAGCGAAGCATCGCAATCGAGCAAGGTAGCTAAGTCAAGTTCGTAAACTGCATCTTCTTCTTTTCCTACCAATACCGGAGCTGCTACTATCTGATTTTGTTGCCGCTCCAATATCGCCTTTTCAACTTCCTGCTTAATATGATTCAGTAAATCTTCATTGAGGAAAAGTCCTTTAAACTTCCAGATACCTATTTGAAAATCGGATAAGTAGGAACGAACAATACCTTGAATATTTTCGATAACCAGCAAATTGCAATCATCTAATTCTGAAGTCAACATCCTGACATTTCTAAGAACCTCATTCATTCCCGGCTCAGAACTCAAGTCCATCGGAACCTGATTAATGCATTTCCAGGCGCCGCTTTCGTCCGAGTAGATTTCCACCACTCCCAACGAAAAAAACGGCAGCACGGTTCCGTATCTATCAACAAATATTGCTATTTTCATAAGCTATTCATTTGTATTCATCCAACCTCTTAATTCCTCTCCTAAGGAGAGACACTTTAGATACCATCGTATCTTATTTTTTTGCTTCATCTCATTTACCCGCTCTTAAAGTCCCCTTCAGGGAATTTAGGGGCAGTTTATTAGCAACCTCCCGACGAACAACCTCCTCCCATGCCCGGGATATGTATGGATAGGCGAAAGCTTACATCGTCACTCCAATGAAGAGGGATCACAGTTGCTTTATAAAGGTCATTTTCAATTTCTTCTAATTTTGAAACTAGTTGAAAAGGTTCAAGTACCCTGTCAAACCACTTAGGCAAATGCGAGCACAGAATTTGAAGTTTTTTGAAATTGGTTTCTTTCATAAACGGAATAAGAATATCCATGGAATTTAGTCCGCTGTTTTCGCCAAGTAGCAAAACTAAATCAATTTCATACTCGGCATCTTCCTCGTTTCCAATCAGTACCGGCCTGACAATTATTTTTTCAGGCTTTACCAACGCTTTTTCCAACTCCTTTTTTACAAAATCAAGCAATTCAGGTAAAAACAATCCGCTAAACTTCCAAACTCCTATTCCTTTTTCTTGCAGTAGTGCCGACGGAAGTCCTTTTATATTTTCTGCAATTAGCAAATTACAATCTTCAAATTCTGAGGTCAACATGCTTATCTTTAATTGAACATCAGCCAAATCCCGTTGATAACTCATATCAAAAGGAATTTGATTGATGCACTCCCAAGTCGATTTATCATCGGAATAAATCTCAACGATACCGGAGCTGTAAAAAGGAAGTATATGACTGTATTCGTCTATAAAAACTGCTATTTTCATTGAAATCGGAAATGAGTTGAAATGAGTTGTGAATTATAAATTATGAATTACCCACTCGTAACTATAGTCTTGTAACTCGTAACTATTTAAAGTATTTCCCGGTTGTTACTGCTGGTGCTATTTCAATTACTCCGGTGGCTTTTAACATAGCTGCTGGATACGATTTTCCTGCATGTTGAGGTGTAAATTTCTTTACAACTTCGTCCAATACCTGTATTTTCAACTTGTCATCATCGATAAGCTTTGCAGTACCTAATATGATAACACTTTGATAATCGGTGTTAGTATCGCAGGGTAGTTCGGGATCGTGAATCAATCCGTTCATTTTGAATACTTCGAAACCTATTTTGGGATTAGCTTTCAGGTAATCAATTTTTTGTCCGGCACACAGTCCGTGAATGTATATTTTTCCTGCTATTACCACATAATGTACCGGAGTGATATATGGAAATCCTTCGGGCGAAACTGTTCCAAGATTACCCACCGATTGGCTTAAAAGTAAAGCACTTATTTCCTCTGCCGACAGAGGATGTTCTTTCATTCGTCCTTGCATAATGATTATTTAAATAAGATGTGAGAATTCTAACTTATAACTTCCAACGAAATTTGTTTTGACAGTTTAGTGACAGATGCTACTCTTTTCTGATCGAAAAGCTTTTTCACTTCCACACACAGCACCAGCGCATTTTCCATATCCTTTTCGTCAGGATTGGGATGGCGGTATTCGTCAATAGAGCAAATACCAAAAATCCAGTCCATAGCTTTGATACGCTTGTTCAGGTCTTTGGGTACTTCCACCAATGTTTCTACTGTTCGCATCAGCGTGATGTAATTATGATTCCGTGGATCTTCACCGTACAAATCGCAGATTGCCACCAGATAACGTTCAAGTGCCACCGCAGCAATATTGAAAACAAGGCTAGGGCGTTGCTCATTGGCCTGAAACTGTAAAGCTCTGTGATAATAGCCTTCTGCATCTGCAAAATTGATGGCAAAGGACTCTTCGTCAATCATTTTCGATTCAAACTCAATCATACCTATCTCCTTCTTGTTTCTTTTGATCACCGATACTTTTTATAAGTACCGGTGAACAAAGTTTTTAAAATAACACCTAAAAAAACTACAATCTAAATTCCTTGATTACCAAACATTCAACACCCACTCCTTATTGTGTTTGTATTCCATGTCGGTAAAAATATGGTTAGCCATTTCTTCTGCCAACCAGATAGCACCATCGTAGCCAACAACCGGGTGACGGAATCCACCGGCACGGTCGTAAACAGGATAGCCTACACGAACCATCGGTATATTATTGTCAATGGCTACAAAACGACCTTTTGAGTGACCCAGAATCAAATCTAATTTTAATCCCTTATTTTTGATTCGGTCTTCTAAATCCCAAAAATCAGCATTGGTTACCACTTCCATATCAAATTTCACATTCTGTGTCATAGCTAAGATACGTGGATCATTTTTATAACCGGTATTGTCATCTCCTAACAGAAGTAATACTGGCTCCATTTCCAGGTCGATACAATATTCCGCTAACCCGATTACCAAATCTGGATTTCCGTAGATAGCTACTTTTTTGCCGGTAAGGAACATGTGCGATACATCGGCTATGGCATCTAATGCGATACCACGTTTGCGAACCAATGATTCTGGAATAGCTTTGCCGGTCATTTTCTTTACATTGGCAAGGAAAGTATCGGTATTGCGAATTCCTATTGGTGTAGGTCCTATGATTGTCGGTATTTCAAACTCATCCTGAAGATATTTTGCAGCTTTTCCACCTTCGTATTTGTTTAGAGCTATAGTTCCAATAGCGTTAGCAGTTCCCTGTAAATCTGCGATGGTAGTTTCTCCATGTCCAACATGGTTACCTTCAGGCATGATGGGAGCATCGAATGTCTCAATTTCGAACAATACGGTAGCATTCACATTCATTTCGCGGAGTAAAGCTTTCAGTTCAGTAACATCTGCCGGATTAACCCAACCTGTTATCAAGTTGATTTTACCGTTTGATTCGGCTTCTTTCGTTGCAAAATGTTCTACAAATGCTTTTACAGCTACATCATATCCACTTATCTGGCTACCCACAAAACTAGGAGTATGAATTGGGATGAGGTGCACTTCTCTATCAGGATATTTGGTTTTTAGAAGCCCTTCTTCGAGCTTAATAACTACACCATCCACATCATCGCCAATAACCTCTGTAGAACAGGTGGTGATGATTGGAATAATTTTTAAGTCGGGATAACGCATCAACATGACATCTACTCCTTGTTCTACCCGGTGCAAAGCTCCAAATACTGCAGCATCTTCGTGAAGAGATGAAGATGCCAACTCAAAACTTTCTTTGAAATGTTGTGACATTGTAAGTCGCACAAACATTACACAACCCTGACCACCGTGAACAAGACCAATACAATCCTTCACACCAATACTTACATATTGTGCTCCAGCTGGTTGACAGGTAAAAATCGGGTTTATAACTCCGACTCTATCTTTTGCATTTATATTACAACTCATGACTTTACTTTTTATGTTAATTAATACCTTCAGGAAACAAAACCGGTAGAGAATGGAGACACTGTTAACTAAACCGTCATTTTTTAGCTCTAACCGACTTTGCTTACCGAAAACTACATTTTATTAATACTTATCCTTAACAAGCTCTTGGTTCAGTGAAGCGTGAACCATTGTGTGATCCATTCGTTCCTTCAGCAAGTCCAGAATTTGAGCTATATCTTCTTTCGATGTTTCAGCAACCCAGGGAAAATATCTTTTGAATGCTCCCTGCAATGACATTGCTTCACTCCAATAATACCTGTCGGCAGTAGTGTCATCATCTTTGGCATTTTCCCCACGAAGCAATTGCTTCGTTTTAGTTAGGATTCGCTCATTTTGAATTAGTCTATCCCATCCGCGTGAGTTGTATTGCCATAAACAGTGCTTGCTGATATACCATTCCAGTTGAGCCATTTTTTCTTGGGCAATCTTATTATCCATAATCTTTTATTTAAAAAATTTATTCAACATCAGCTATTTTGCTTTTTAATATCGTTTCCAGAGGCACTTGTCTCCATACACCGGTTTCCGGATCCGGAAATATATATTGATTTTCTTCCATTTTTTTACGAAGTCTTGGAATTGGATCGTAATCACCTGTATATTGTCTCAATACTGTTGAATTTATGATTTCATCACTCAGGTTCACATCAGACAATGATTCACGAGTAGCAAAACCTTTATCTGTAGGTATTTCGTCTTTGCTAATATCCAAATATACCAAGCTATGTGCAGGAGAATAAACACAGTTATAAATATCTCTAGCTAAACGTACCCATCCTTCAAATCCTTTGTAAGGTCCATTGTGATAACCGTGTACGTTCAGATATGGAACACGGATTTTTTTAGCAACCTCACCCGGACGTTTACCAGTCATGATCAGATCCGGTTTCAGTTCGTACATGGCTTCCACACTTTCCAACTCGTTCGGATCGTCGATAGCCAGCGTACCGGGTTCGCAGCGCGAAACACCTTTTTCCATATCGCCTTGATGACCGAACTTGGTATAAACCGATACTACATTGATACCCATTTCAGCTTTCAGCATGTGTGACCAGTGCCAAAGTTTAGAACCACCGGGCCACAAACACATTCTTACTCCCTGTAAACGGGCTGCATACCAGTCAAGTTCGGGTTTCCAACGGGCATATTCTTCAGCAATAATTTCTTCGGCTTTGTCTTCGATACCGAAGAAGTAACCAATTTTGCGTAACGAATCTGCTGTAGCTTCGAATCCGAATCCATCAATATCCATACGAGGAATTCCGTAGCGAACGCGCAACTCATCGCAAATATATTCTGCGGAACGAGCACATTCCAGTACATTCAGCTGTGCTTTGTGGATACAACGAAGGTCATCAAAACGTCCATTACCTGTAAAGGTAGCCAGAATTTGAATTCCCATACGCATGAAATAATCACGCATAAGTTCCTGATCGCCCTGAATATTGTATTCGCCAATATAATTAATGACATGTTTGCTGTAAATTTCCGGTTCACCGGTTCCAACCCATTGATTCAAAAACTGAAGGTTGATTTTGTGGTGACCACCCGATTGACTCGGACCGGCAAATCCTGGAGAGTTACAAACAAAAATCTTTTTATCAGGCATTTGCTCCATTATTTCCTCAGCCACTGCATTGATATCATCACCAATTAGAGCCGTAGCACAGGTTGAGTAAATATTCATGTTGTGAATTTGAGGAAAAGCTTTAAAAGCTTCGAGAATATTCTTTTTCAGCATTTTTTCAGCACCGAACACTACATTCGATTCTTTTACATCTGATGCAAAAGTATATTTCAACTGAAAGTTACCGTCATCGCTGATATAGCGTTTGGTTTGCCAGGTGTCGTAAGTACAACCCACAGGACCATGACTTAGATGGATTACATCCTTCATCGGAGTTCCAATCACATGTTTTGCACCACAGTAGGCACAACCTCTTTCGGAGATTGTTCCGGGAATGGTGTTTAGATATCCCAACGGCAGTGCGTCGGTAAGATCTTCGCCAGCTCCCTTGTCTACTGCGTGATGCAGTCGTTCGGGGATACATTCGCTGACTTTAAATTGATGATATGGCATGATAATATTTTTTAGTGATTACTAACTACAAAGCGGTATCTCCACTTTCTTTTGTTCTGATTCTCATTGCATCGTCAGTAGGGCAAACAAAGATTTTACCATCACCTATAAATCCTGTTTTGTTTACTTTCACAAGGGCATCAATAATTATATCAACTTCCTTATCTTTTGCAACAATTACAAGCATTCGTTTTGGAACGAACTTCATTCCGGTGATATTCCCTTTGACAACTGCATCATTGCTAATTTCAATACCTGCAAGAATCGGATTAATTCCTCTTTGATTTCCTCTTCCAAACACAGGCATTGCTGTTACAGAAGAAACATTTAGTTCGTCCAATATTTTCTTGGTAGCATTCATTTTGCTTGTGCGTATGAAGGCAATTATTTCTTTCATATACTTGGTCGTTTTAGAGTTCTTTCGATCCGGTTCTTACTGTCAACGAACTATCTACCGGAGAGATAAATATTTTACCATCACCTTCACTACCTGTGTAGGCTTTGTATTGAATAACTTTCAGAACTTCATCCACCGATTCGTCTTCTACAACAATTATAATAAGCATCTTTGGTAGTTCGTCGTAGTGTGCATTTCCTACAGTTAAACCCTTCTGTTTACCTCTACCGAAAACAGGCATTTTTGTTAATGAATAAAACCCGGCATCAGCTAAACCTTCAGTTACATTGTCCGCCATTTCCGGACGAACAATTGCTCTAATCATTTTCATATTGTTATACTTTTAAATTTTAAAACAAGTTTGATTTTTCAATTAGTCTACATTGACCATTAATTAGTCTACAAGACCGTATTTTGTAACCATCGATTCCAATTCTGGCATTGTCAATGGTTTAGGTACTACGAAATTTGTATTTTCAATAATCTTTCGTGCTAATTCGCTGTATTCAAATGCCTGATTACATTCTTTATCAAATTCGATGACCGTTTTCTTGTTGAATTCTGCTTTTTGAACAATATTATCACGAGGTACGAAGTGAATCATTTTAGTACCAATTGCTGCTGCAAATTCTTCAATAAATTCTCTTTCTTTGTCCACTTTCCGACTGTTACAAACAAGTCCGCCCAGACGTACACCACTTTGCTTGGCGTATTTCACCAACCCTTTGCAAATATTGTTGGCAGCATACACAGCCATCATTTCGCCCGAAACAACAATGTAAACTTCTTGAGCTTTACCATCACGGATGGGCATCGCAAAACCACCGCAAACCACATCGCCCAATACATCATAAAACACGTAGTTCAACTCTGGGGTATAGGCTCCCTGAGCTTCCATCAAATCGATAGCTGTAATCACGCCACGACCGGCACAACCAACACCCGGTTCAGGACCACCCGATTCGCAACAACGAATACCACCAAATCCAGTTGATACAACCTTGTCAACAGTTACTAATTCTGCACCATCATCGCGCAAAGTATCCATAATAGTTTTTTGATTCATACCTCCCAGAATCATACGGGTTGAGTCGGCCTTAGGGTCACAACCATGGATAAAAACTTTCTGACCATGTACAGCAGCCATAGCCGCAGCAGTGTTTTGTTGGGTGGTTGACTTTCCAATTCCACCTTTTCCGTAAAAAGCAATCTTTTTCATCTTTTCTATATTTTAAATGAATAACTAATGTTTCTGTTTTGGTTCCTATTTTTTAGTAACTTGACAACCCCTTATTCATTTATCATGCCATTAACAATATGGCAGTTGTAAAGCAACAATACAATAATTATGTAATCATTTGAGTGTAAATTGAATATAAAATATTATTTTTTATTCATAATAACAGCATTTAGATATTTACAGACATGTTCTAATATTATCGTTATACTTAATTGAACATAACGGTACAATTTTCTTAGTCATTTGTTCATACTTGTACATTTAAATGCCGAAATAGCAAAATTTCTGTTGAAAGAAGATTTCAATTGAAATAATTATGACAAGTTGCTACCTTAGTAGAAAATATTTACTTTTCACACGCTCTTTAATGGAAAATATTTTACTTTTCAAGATTTGATGAATCTTTTAGTAAAAAATATTTTGCCACCTCCTCCAGCTGCAACTCAGCAACCGAGGGTTGGTTTATAGAATTTCTTTATGCATAAAGATCTCTTGAATTCTATTTTTAGATTTTTTCGCCTTTTCTATTTGCAAAAGAAAGTTCATAAATTTGCAAATAATTAAGAACAACTCGTCAATTGTCGCAACAATTGCATCACATATTATTAAGCGTTAGCTTTTATTCCTGCTTCTGAAACCTCGACACTTTCAAAATACTTGTTGGAATAAATTACTATTGTAGAACGTATAGTTACAACAGCAACCATCTGGTTATAAATAATTTGATCCAAACATAGCATTAAAGATCAAATCATTTAAAACTATCAACTAATATATCAAATTTAGAAAAGAGAAAGAGATATTCATTTATGTTACTTATCAATTCAAAAAAAACACCTAAGTTTGTAATAAATGAATAAATTATAGACTATGGATTTTTTTGATGATATAACTGAATTTAAAACCTCTAAAGGTATTCGTAAACGCTTGCAGGAATACAGTGTGGTAAAGACTTTTAAAGAGGGCGAAAATATACTGAACGAGGGAGTATTTATAAAAAGCATTCCGATTATTGCCAGTGGAAGTGTTAAAGTAATGCGTACACATGATGATGGGCGTGAAATTTTACTGTACTATATCAAAACCGGCGAAAGTTGTGTAATGTCTATTTTGGGTGGACTGCACAACGACACCAGCAAAGTAAAAGCCATTGCTGAAGAAGAAACTGAGATATTATTTATCCCAAACAGTGAATTTGCTTCATTAATAAAAGACTATCCAGAGTTTTTGAGTTATATATTCAGGTTGTACCACAAGCGTTTTGAAGAATTTCTGGATATTATCAACGATATTGCTTTCAAAAAGATTGATGAACGGTTACTGGAACTGATACAAAAGAAAGCAACACTTTACAACGATTCCACGATAAGTATCACCCACGAGCAGTTGGCGAATGAGCTTGGAACAGCGAGGGTTGTGGTTTCCCGTTTGCTTAAACAAATAGAAGATTACGGTTTGGTGCAACTGGGAAGAAATAAAATCACAGTGCTTAAAGATTTTCAAGAGTTTATTAATCATCGCTAAACAGGCATTTTATTTGTCCGTTTGAAATAAAACCATTCTCATTTAGAAAATAAAAATCCTTATGTAACAAAAGTAGCAAACCAGCATTTTTTCATACTTTACCTTTGTTCCCTGAATAATAAAGGAACAATTATGAAAAGAAAATTTCTAACGCTAACTTTGATACTTACGGTTTATATTTCGGGATTTGCACAAAAAGAGTCACGCTTTTTAGGTTTAAGCGAAGCAGTTTCGACTGCACTGAAAGAGAATAAACAAGCTAAGTTATCCCAATTGGAAGGACAAATAGCCGCATCGGACTACAAAAAGTCTGATGCGTTTTTTTTACCCCGGCTAAGTGCTTCGTACACGGCCATGTCTACTAATAATCCGTTGAATGTCTTCGGCTTCAAGTTGCAACAGCAATCGGTTACTGCAGAAGATTTTAATCCAACTCTGCTCAACAATCCTCCAGCACAAAACGATTTCAGCGCAAAGATTGATCTATCGATTCCTCTCATCAATGTGGATCAACTCTACATGCGAAAAGCTCTCTCGGCTCAGAAAGAAGCTACGCAGTATGGAGTAACACGAACAAAAGAGTACATTACCTTCGAAGTAAAAAAAGCATATCTTCAACTTCAACTGATTTATCAGCAAAAGAAATTATTGGAAGAAGCTTTAAATACTGCAAAATCAGTTTACAGTTCCACCGAGCGTTTTTTCGAACAAGGGCTCATTCGTAAACCTGATGTGTTGAATGCCAAAATGCATCTGAGTGGAGTGGAAACTAAGTTGGAAAAAGCCAAAAGTAGTATCTCAAATGCTTCGGATTATATCAGTGTGCTGATGGGGCAGACTGCCGGGACAGATTATCAGGTGGAAGAGCCTTCATTGTTGGCTGCATCTGTTAAAGCATTACCTGCAGATCGTGCCGACTTTAAAGCAATGGAAAAAGCTGTTCAAGCTTCGGATATGATGTTGAAATCAGCACGCATGTCGTTGTTACCCCGACTCAATGCATTTGGAAACTATCAGTTCAACGATTCAAAACTGGTGGGCTTCAATTCAAAAAGTTATCTGGTTGGTGCTCAATTGTCATGGAATATCTTTAATGGCACCCAAACCAAACATACTATCCAGTCGCAAAAACTGACGAGTGACAAACTAAAAGAACAGTATAACAGCCAGTTGTTGCAGGCACAAATGGAATGGAATCAGACAAAACGCGACCTGAATGATATTAGTTTCGAGCTTCGTCAGGAGTCGGACATTGTGCAACAAGCATCCGAGGCTTTACGAATAATCAAAGACCGCTACGAGCAGGGACTCGAAAAAACAACTGATCTATTGGTTGCTCAGACTCAACTTTCTGAACAACAACTGAATTATGCAGCTACGATCTACAAACAGAACCTAACCGCTGCTTATCTCGACTTTATCACTTCAACAAATAATTAGTTACGAGTTACAGATTACGAGGTGCGGTTGTATGAATATTGATTTAAATAAACACACCTTCAAATAATCACAATTACTTAGCTATAAAAATAAAATAAACAAAACATTATACTTTATGAAACAATTCAGAAACACAGCCATTTTGCTTCTATCGGTTTCGGTGGGGACTCTATTATCCGCTTGTTCGTCTTCTCCAAAAGAAGAAACAAAAAATGAAGCAACAGTATCGGTTATTGTGGCAACCCCTTCTTCTAATAACAATTCGGGTGTGCAAGCCAGTGGACAGATTGAAGCCGGACAAACAGCTATGGTTAGTACCCGTGTAATGGGATATATCACTTCCATTAAAGTAAAAGCCGGCGATCAGGTAAAACAAGGGCAGTTGCTTGTTACTATTTCTAATGATGATTTGATGGCAAAAAGAGCGCAGGTTCAGGCTTCTGTTTCGGAAGCAGAAGCAGCTGCTAAAGTATCAGCCAAAGATTTAGACCGTTTCACTCAATTATACAACAAGCAAAGTGCCTCGGCTAAGGAACTGGAAAATATGAATCTTCAGAATCAGTCGGTACACGCTAAGCTGGAAGCTGCCCGTCAGATGCGTAACGAGGTAAATGCTATGTTGGCCTACACTCGTATAACAGCTCCTTTCTCGGGCGTAATTACTCAAAAATTCATGGAGGCTGGCAGCATGGCCAATCCGGGTATGCCTATTCTGGCTTTGGAGCAGACTAAAAGTTTTCAGGCGGTTATTGCTGTTCCCGAAGCTGATGTAATGAAAGTTCAAAAGAAAGGGATGGTAAAAATTACTGTAAAATCGACCGGAGACACATTCATGGCTCCTATATCGGAAATTAGCCCCTCTTCACAGTTTTCGGGTGGACAATATATCGCTAAAATTGCCATCCACGATAAAAATGCAAAGGATTTGAAAGCCGGAATGTATGTAAATGCATTTATCGAAACAGCTGGTGAGCAAACCGCAGAATCATTGCTAACCATCCCTGTAGAAAGCGTGGTTACCAAAGAAGATTTGACCGGAGTATACGTGGTGGGATCCGATCAGCAGGCCTTGCTTCGTTGGATACGGTTAGGCAAAACACTTGGTGATAGAGTGGAAGTGCTGTCCGGACTTTCACCGAAAGAGTCTTTTGTAGTGAAAGCAGAAGGAAGAATCTACAACGGAGCAAAATTGAAAATAACAAAATAAAGAAACGAACTAAAATATAAAAAGATGAAAGATGGATTTGCAGGCAAGATAGCAAGCGTTTTTATTCGATCGAAACTTTCGGTCTTATTGATGTTGGCGTTTCTTTTATTGGGAGCTTTTAGTATTTTTCTTATTCCCCGCGAGGAAGATCCTCAGATAGAAGCCCCTATGGCGGATATTATGGTGGCTTTCCCCGGTGCTAACCCACAGGAAGTGGAAAGTAAAGTGGCAATTCCACTCGAGAAGATAGTATCCAATGTAAAAGGTGTGGAATATGTCTATTCCACCTCTATGAATGGGCAAATGATGCTCTCGGCTCAGTTTTATGTGGGGCAGGATATGGAGCGCTCTTTGGTGAAACTCTACACCGAGATTATGAAAAATATGGACAAGATGCCTGCAGGTGTATCTATGCCACTGATAAAGACCCGTGCCATTGACGATGTGCCTGTAATGGCACTGACACTTTGGAGCTCGCATTATGGTGATTATTCGTTGAAACAAATGGCCGATGTGCTCTCTACCGAACTGAAAAAAGTGCCTGATGTGGCAGCTGTAAATATCATTGGTGGTCGTGGCAAAGAAGTAAAAGTAACGTTGGATAAAGATAAAATGGCCGGTAACAACCTGGATATGGCTACTGTGTCAAAGTACATCGGAGGAAGTAATATGCAGTCGTCTGCCGGAAATCTCTTGCAGGGCGACAAAGCAGTTGCAATTGAGGCAGGCAGCTTTCTGCAAACAGCTGATGATGTAGCAAACCTTGTGGTGGGTGTCAATAATAATCAACCGGTTTATCTGCGTCAGATTGCTAAGGTGGAAGAAGGCCCCGGAACGCCTGCTCAATATGTAAGTTTTGGACATGGTAAAGAGGCTCTGAACAAAGGCGAAATAGCCGGAGTTGATTATCCTGCCGTAACTATCTCTATTGCTAAAAAGAAAGGTGTAGATGCTAAGAAGTTATCTATGCTAATTCTGAAACAGTTGGATGAACAAAAAAAGGAACTTATTCCTTCGGATGTAAATATAACTACCACCCGCAATTATGGTCAAACGGCTTCGGATAAGGTTTCCGAATTGTTGCTCCACCTATTTGTGGCTATCATAGCGGTAA
>Ga0302215_10000449_pt1 | contig 29996 bp, 19 predicted proteins | sample II_Fen_N3_1_FD_194580 | JGI IMG/M metagenome (GOLD analysis project Ga0302215, IMG submission 194580) | Peat permafrost microbial communities from Stordalen Mire near Abisko, Sweden - II_Fen_N3_1 | ecosystem: Environmental > Terrestrial > Soil > Wetlands > Permafrost | place: Sweden: Abisko... | reverse complement strand
GGTGCAGGAACAATGAAAGGGTTTAGTAGTGTTGGTTCTCTTATCAATGATACATTCAACTATGACGATAATCATCTTTTTGAACAAGGTTCTGCTAAGGTTGATGAACACTTCAATAAGATACGTGAAGCCAATTTAAAAATGGGTAATATCAAAGCTGTTGAACAACTTGATAAAGCCTATCAGTCTGGTGATCTAAAACAGATAAAAGATGCTTTCAACTTTGCTGAAAACTCCTTACCATCTAATATCAGCCGTCAGTATAAGATGGAACGTCAACCAATTGAATGGGGTAAAGCTGACAAAGCATTACAGTCTTATTTTAATGACTGGAACCAGGCTGACTATAAAATGTCTGCCAGTACCGAACAGGGTAAGGGAGCAGGTGCATGGATGGCACGTCAAGGTCCTACCTTAGGATATCTATTACCACAGATTGCTATTGGTCTTGCCAGTGGTGGTGCTGGTGCTTATTTTGCAGGTGCAACAACCGGTGCAAAGATGCTTGCCGGAAATGCTATTAAATATGCTACAGAGATAGCGGTTAATGCTATTGGTTCGTCACAGGCATTTAGTTCTTTTGAACGTGTGGCACAAGAGAATGGTGTTAGTCCGGAGAACATTGCTAAGTTCGGATGGTATGCACTTCCTCTGACTTATGTTACAGAACATTTCACGAATAAATGGATTGGTGAACAGATAGGCCCAAATATCTATGGCAAGGCTATGAAAGAAGTGTACGAGCCATTGGCTAAAGAGATGGCAGTAGAACAAGCGGCCGGAACACTTACCGATCAAGGTATCAAAGATAGAGTTGTTGGTTCTTTCCAGAAGATATTCAATAGTAAGTTTATCAAGAAAATTGCTGATGGTGATGGTTATCTGGCAAATATGGCTAAGGCAGATTTTAGTGAGGTTGTACAGGAAAATTCTGAACAATCTCTTTATAATTTTGTACAGATGCAGCTTGATAAGGCGGCTCCTGCATATGCCGAACAAGGTAATGGTAAGATAGGAACAAAAGGTGTCTTTGAAGGATTTCAGGATACTACTCTGGGAACTATCTTTGCTACCTCTCTTATGACGGCCATTACCGGCGCAGTACCTCATGCTATTAAAAAGATTAAAGGGATTCCGGAAAGTAATACAGCACTTCAATCACAAGAACTTCTTAAATGGGGTACTCTTAAAGGTAAAGGTGATGAGTTCGTTAATGAAGGATTCAAAGAGATCAAGGATAAGAAAGGCGGTTTCTGGGGTAATACGGATATCAAATACAAAGATGCAACGATAGATGGTGAATTAGATCCGTCTATCTTTACTGTTCCAGAGAGTCCTTCATTACAACGATTGGGATATGAGGTAGGACAACAGATAGACAACTTTGCAGAGATGCGTTTTGTTGAGTTCGCCCAACAGGTAGATGCTTATAAGGCTCTTAATGAAAACATGGGTTTAAACGACTTAGACCGTTCTATCCTATCATCTGCAGGGTTCGATGAAGATATTAGTTTAAACAAGTCCGCAGATGCCTACACGTCCATGTTACAGGCTAAGGATGAATATGAAGCTATCATTGATGCCCCACTGAATGAAAATGGTACTCCTGAAGAAAATGATGCTATCACTAAACAGAATGCTATCAATCGTCAGCCGGCACTGGATAAATACAATGCTGCATTGAAACAATACGAGTATTATACCACTACCGAAGAGGGAACAAATAATTCCAAGGCGGTAAATGATATGATGAAGCGTAATGTGACCTATATGAAACAGGTCGAGATGGAGATGGGTGAGCTTAGTGAGAACCAGGAGATCAGTAAGGACATGAAGAATGATAAAAACTTCCAGGGTCGATATCGTCAGGCATGGGATAATGTCATTAAGAAACAATATACCTATCAGAAAATTGAAGAACTACGTGGTATCATTGACAAGTATGCAGAAGTTGAACAGCAACAACAGAATGCAGTACTTAATGATATCGAAAACCGTACTACAGCAACAACCTTTAATGGGAATATAGATGATCTTACCAAACGTGTAGAGGCTCTTACCACTAAACAAACATATGATGAGTCAGAACATAAAGGTCTTGTAAGGGATATTGCTGCATTCTCTAATCAACTTGCTAAGGAAGCAACACTCTTTGGTAGTGATAATACAACTACTCTGCAGGGAACCACCATGGATAACTCTGAACTTGATGCACTCCATAACAAGTATAAAGCCTTATATGAAGCATCGAAGGGTATCACTGGACGTATTGCTACTCAGGAAGAGAATAAGGTCCTAGGACCGATTAATAGTACCATTGAGAACCTTACCAAACAACAACAGCAATTACAACCACAAATTGATTTACTTAATCTGTCAATTGCAGAACAACAGGCTATTGCTGATAATGCTACCGAAGATACTCTTCCTGCAGAACAAAGTAAGTTAGATGCTCTTATTGCTGAACGTGATGCTGTTACTAATTCATATAATGAGTTCGGTACACAGATAACTGGTAATGAAGATAAGCTAGAAGGATTCAATGAAGCGAAGTATGCTCATGATAACCAACTCAACGATGCTGCAGAAGAACTGGGATTATCCGATGAGAACAATGCTTATTCAGTCATTGACCAGACAAGTAAGTTACCTGTATATAAAGATGCCAATGGTGTTGTTGCCAATAAGAATGAATCACAGGAAGAGTTTGATAAACGTATTGCTGATTTAAGAGAATCTAGTACTCCTAATGGTAAGACCTATCTGGGTAATTACTTCGAGGGTATGAAACAGGATATGATTGAAGCTAAGGCATGGATAGAATCAGTTCTTAATGACCAGGGGAAGTCTTATAAGGAAGCATATCCAAAAGGACAGTATTATGGTACTAACGGGGCAGAGATCATTCGTAAGAATGCTCAACGTATCAAGGCAGAGGAAGGATTTAAATATACATTCCATACGGCCAATGCTATCAAGGATAATGAAAAGATACTAAATCATCAGTCTCCGGAAGAGAAAGCATTTGTTGCCGAACTGGGTAATAAAGTTAATGGTGTCAATGCCTATGAGAATAATCTGTTGGAAGCATTATCACTTACTGATGAAGTACTTAGTCGTATTGATGGTGCTGCTCTTGCCAATCAGAAAATGAGATTACATACCCGTACCATTATCCATGAGAACACTTTTAAGAGTGTTGGACTGATGATAGCGCTGGGACTTACTAAAGCTGATGGAAGTCTTATTATTCCTACTGAACTCTCTGAGCAGTTCAATAAGATGGGAGAACTGAATCCTTCTATCCTTGATGCTAAGGGCCAGTTAAGTGATGAACAGATTAAAGTACTTGCCGATCGGGAGAACGTGGTAAACAATATTCTTTCTGCCCTTACTACTGAATATAATAAAAATAGTACTGAGTTTTTCAGTAAAGGGAACAATGATAAACTCTTTGAGATATTCGATGAGTTCTATAAACACAATGGTGCTATTAATGAGAATGGAATACTTATCAAGAGTGAGGGTACTATCCTTCATGCTGATGATGCAGCTTCTCATATTGGTACTGATGGTCCAAAGACAAATACTACTCGTGAAGAACATGCTGTAAAACCATTATTCACAGTAGTCGATGGTAAACGTGTCTATAACTTCGGGGATAATAAAAGTGATGTAACCCGGTTACGGGAACATCTGAATGTTATCATGTGGATAGGTAGTAAATACACCATAAATGATATCTTCAATGTTCGTAAAGAGATATTCACTAAGGAAACATCACTGGGACTGGAAACAGGCGAACAAGAAGCTGCTGCTAATAGTCTTATATCCCTTGTAAGCAATAAGGAACAAAATAGCCCATTACAAGTATTCAAGGAACGTTATGAACCTTTACATGCAAAGGATAATGTATTGCCTGGCAAAGATAGACCTATGCAGCTTATAGAGAACTGGCTTAGCAATGCTCTTACTGTTGGTGGAGATTATGGAACCGGTAAGACACAGTTTGTAGCTGTCAGGGCTTTTAAGATACTCCAACTTATGGATAATGTATCTAAGAGTAATTCAATCGGAGACCTTCATGTGGTTAGTATTACAAAGGAATTAGCGGCAGTACACACTGCTGCTTTTGGTGCTTTTAAGCCGAAAGTGATTATGTTCTCTGACTTTATCAGTAATCTGAATGATATGCCTGTTGAGACAGGACATACTTATCTTATTGATGAAGCATCCATCATATCATCCAATGATACGAAAGATCATAAAAGTGAACTGACAAAGATAAAGGAACATTTCTATAACCAGGGTGCTAAGGTTATCTTCTTAGGAGATGTATTTCAGATGCGTGATGCCAACTCAGTAGGGAAGTATCCTATGATGATGTTTGAGACTATGACAACGCACATGATTACTGAACAGTTCAGTAGTACTTCACCACTCCTTAGAAGTATTGCAGAAGCATCCCGTCAGGCTATCAATGCACCTGATGGGGTTCGTATTGAATTTCCACTTGTTGCTGATCGTATTGATGGTGATAAAAAGAATGGTGCCCGGTACTATAAGAATAAGTTGGAAGTATGGAATGCTTTTGTTAGTGATAACAAGGAAGGAAGTAAACGCGCTATCATCTTTACCGATATGGCAGAACTAAATAAATTCATTGGTACCAACAAGACTCTACAGGAACAGGCTAAGAAATATGAGGATAGTATCTATTTTGCTGTACGTAGAGATACTGATGGTAGCAATGTGAAGTTACTACAGGGATTACGTCAGGAAGAGATATACATTACTTTTGGTCAGTATGAGTATGCAGAGATTGCTAATCCTATATCCTTCTCTTTAATGGCTTCGGCTATCTATACGGCTGTTGGTAGGGCCGGTGGTAAGAATGCATGGATAGGAATGATTGGTGATGTGAGTAAGAATACAACTCCTAATTTGGCAGCATCTATTGGTATGCCTGAAGAACAACTGAATACTATCCAACAGAAACAGGCTGATGACTTCCGTGCTATTGAGACAATACGTTTTAATGGATTAAATACGGATAAGAATGCTATGGCTAATACTAAGGCTGTACAATCAATTATCCCTGCAGTACCAAGTGGAACATCTACTGAGAATAAAGGAAAGAACAGTGGGGTTGTCAAGGCTATGAGCATTGATTATTATAATGAGGATACAGGTATATTAGATCATAGTACTCCTATTGATGTTCAGTGGAAGAAATATTCTAACAGTACAGGATATAATTTCAATTTATCATGGAATGGACAGACTGCTATTATGCCTCTACTAAAAGGTGAAGAAGATCAGTTCTTACAGAAAGCAAAAGAGTTTATCCAGGCTAAAGAGTCTGAACAGGTAAGTGTTCCTATTACTCCTGCTGTTCCTGTTGCTACTACTTCTAAGAAGAGAGCAACAAGAAATAAGAAGAAGATTTTAGTAGACGAACCTGTTGAAATGTCCCGTACTGCCTTGAAATCCTATAATCATAAAGGAATAGAAGTAGAAGTAGGAAACAGTTATACTATTGGTAAGGATAAAGTTGAGATACTGGATATTCATCAGATTAATATGAATGATGATACCAGTAGATATATGATTAATACATTATCTTCAAATGGTACAACAGATGAATTTATTCTTACTGATGATACGAATTTTGTTCCGGCACCTTATATCCTACAACAGGATCGTGAGACAGTACCAGCAGTGGTAGAGATGGCTTCTAAGGAACGTTATCTGTCTAACTCTACAGCAATACATGATAATAAGTCTGATGCTACTAAATCAGTATTCTGGGGAACATCTGCAACTTTAGTTGGAATGAGTGATGAAATGACAGGAGAGAATAGAAAGATACGCCGGTCTATCAATGATGCTATCATGTCTCAATTTGATTATCTTAAGAATGTATTTAATCTTGAAGCTCGTAAGGAACGTACTACAGGAGAGAATAGGGATAAGGCTTCACAGGAGTTCAATATGATCACTTTCCATCTCCAATCAAGCAGTTATGGTCAGAAACATATTGATGCCCTTAAAACGGTTCTAAATGGTTCATATGCATGGAACGTGTTTGCTAAGGAAATACTTGAAAGTACCCTTAGTCATAAACAGAAGATAGAAAAATTATTCTCTATGCCGGGAATGAATAATGGTAAGACTACCATGGCAATAGGAAGTATGACATTACCTACTGTTATCTCTATGGGACAGAATGGAACAATAGCATACAGTTCTTTTGAAGTAAAGGCTACCAATGAAGCTGAACGTGCCCTTGAAAAAAGAGAGTTATGGGATAAGTGGGATGCTGCAATGAACATACCTCTTGCTACTGATGCTGTCCTTGCTAATGATATCCGTGAGTCGCTAATCAAACAACGTGATATGAACATGGCTTTGTATGATTCTCATGCTATGCTTGTTCCGGGAACAGTAAACTTTCATAATATGGGAGTACGTAATGTACTTTATTCAAACAAAGAGAATGATATTACCACTGTACAAGACTTACTAAAAGACTTCCCTGGTGCTACAATGGCTGCTACTCCTTTATATGTAAAGAGTAACGGACAGGTGCGGTTACGTCTTAATGTAAATCTTAGTGCCAATGAGAGTATCGACCTTGTAGTGGAGATGCCAAAGCTAAGTGATGTACAAAGTAGCAATGTTGCTATTGCTCAACGTGCAAAACAATCCGTTGACAGTATTATTAATAAGATACAAAAGGAATATGCTGGTAATATTATTGGACAGACTAGTAAGTCATCAACCATACAGACTGCAGAAGAACAATGGAAAGCAAAACAGACTGCCTTTGCTACTACTACAGTATATAAATTGTTGAGAAACAATATGGCTGTATTGTCAAAGAATCCTACCAGCAAGATATGGAATTTTATCAAAATGAATGGTACGGATAATTTGTTCCTGGATATCAAACTAAACGCTGCTAATAACGATATACAGAAAGTAGCAGAATTTGATCAACAGTTTAAAGATCTTAGTAATTATTTATCAAATGAAAGTAATCTGGCCGCTTCCGGGATGTATGATTATCTATCTATTGAAAACAGCAAGTATTCAACTCATGTTGATGGTAAGGAAATCGTTGATATCCTTAATGTACGTGCTACCGGTATCAATAACAAATCATTCTATGCAGGTCTTGACAAGGTTGCACCTATTGCTATGACTGTTCCGGCTAACATGACTTCTACTAATAATGGAAGTAAGTTTGCAAGTAATGACGATGAGAATACCGTACTTGAAGAAGAACGTTTATCTTCTCCTGATGTACAGGATATAACAGATGCCATAGATCGTGTATCCAGTCTCTTAGGACGTACTTTTGTTGACTCCCCTTACTTTGCTACTGTAAAAGGTAAGATACGCTTAAACGGTCTTACAGCAAGTGGTATGGTACAGGATAATGCTTTTATGACCTTATCACAGATTGATGGACAGATAAGTGCTTCAACAGCTTCTCATGAAGTATTCCATATTGTATATCGTAACTTCGTTAACCCTGAAACACAAGCAAAGCTACTTGATGCAGTACGTATCATTAGTGAGAGTGAAAAAGGTAAGGCTATCAATGGTCCACTGGAAGCAGAGGAATGGATGGCACGTAACTTCGCATTAGGAACACACCCGGTTAAGAAAAGAAATGGTTTGCTTGATGCTGCCATTAATTTATGGAATGACTTTAAGAATGCTATGCGTTTCCTTACCAGTACTTTGTCTCCAATCTACCAGGCTAACAAAAAACTCAAAGATTTATATTCACGTATTGAACAGGGTGAATTTACTGATCGTGTATCAGAAATAAAACCATTTACTTCAAGTACTGTCTTTGAAGAAGAAGGTTCTATGGATAGAGATGAAGTTTCTGAGGACTCTACTAATGAACGTAGTGAGAATCGTCTTACTATTGCTACCAAGATGGAAGCAGCACTTATCAAAGACCTTCGTAATACAGCATCCCTGGTACTTGCCAAGAATAAACTTAAGATGTCTATACTTCAGAATTCACTATATTCAAATACCAAGTTAGATAATCTGATGTCACTTAGTGAGTCGGTAAGTGCAATAGTAAGTGATTCTCTGGAGATGCAAAAGACATATGGTGATAAGGTAGTAAATGTTCTATCTTCTGATGCTGATGGAAACATAGTACCAACACCTATCAAAGTGTCTGAACTACTCGCTAAGGAGAAACAACAGGGTTATAAGGAGAACCTGGCTAATCTATCTGATAATTTTGTGGTAGATAATTATAATATCTATACGAATGATAATGTACGGATGCTTATACAGATTATGCTTCCGTCATATGATATGATGAATGATTCTTTCGATCATGAGACAGGTGCCGGGGAACGTTTCGACTGGGATGGTTATTCTTCCGAACAGAATATCTCTGCAATACAGAATCTTTATCTTAGTTCTATACCTCGTATCGATGCCAATGGTAATCCGATACGTGGTAAGGCTGCATTCCTTGATCAGAAACAGGTTCATAGTACCATGATTGATTTAGGTGTACGTGTGAGTTCTATGAAAGATGAATCCATGGATAAGGTAGAGAAGATGCAACGTCTTATACTTTCACAGATAGAGAATGATCGTATCGTACCGGTACAACATGGAAGTGTTACTGCCAATCAATATCTGAATGAGTCCACTGAAATACTTCATAGTATCTATAACTATATGTTTGAAGCCAAAGGACAGACAGGACAACCATTTACTCTAAACTATAATAATACACATTTTACCGGTGAGATGTATGCTGATAAGTTTAAAGGACTATTGGAACGTACCCAGGAGAATGAGATTGAATGGAGACGTAAGGTAGGAGTCAATCAGACAACGAATGACTGGACATGGAATGATGAACAACAGTTAGAAATGGATCGTATCAATAAGGCCCGGTTACATCTGAATGGACTGGTAAGTGTCTATACTTCGTTTAATGTAAAGAACCAGGTCAAGGCTACTTACTATGACGATACCATGAAGTTTACTCATTTCTATAAAGACTTTTGGAGAGGTACTGCCGAAGAGATTAAACGTGTACAGGGTTATAAAATCAGTGAAGGCCAACTTAACAAGGGTTCTATTCAGTTCTTTAAGGATAATGTCAGTATTACTGATAAGTCTATTGGTGTGATACAACGTAAGAGTGATACCGCTAAGACACCGTTTCTAAAGTATGAAGATGGTAAGTTTAAATTTGTATCTAATAATGGTACTACTCAACAATCAAAACGTATAGGACAGAATACCCTCTCTGCCTTTAATGTAGCCTCACTAGAGCAACAGGGAGAGTTTAAGCATATAGTAGACATCTTTAATCGTATTAAAGGACAGTTCGCCTTAAAAAGCGTTTCTCCCAATATCTTTAAGAGTATGCTTCTTGCCGATAACTGGTCGCAGGTTACGGATAGTATGGAAACGATAAACACGTTAGGCCATACCAGTAACTTTAATTCAGAGATACGGAATAACTATACTACTCCGGGAGACTTCATGGCTGATTATATCGGTACCATGATGACTCTTTATAACCAGTATGCACAGAACTATGATCATACAGTAGTAAGTGAGACAGGAGATACCAAGAATCCATATCAGGAGACATTGTTACAACTGAACTTACTGAATCATATCCGTTACAATACAGATGTTGCCAAGACCAACAAGGAACGTATTGCTTCGGTACCCGGTTCATCTATTGTATTGGATTATCTTAATCGTACTACTCCAAAGGGAACACAGAACTTTGAGATTAAACCGGATATCTTTGAAGGTGAGGAACTCGTTGCTGAGGATAACAAGGTAAATTATGTTACTCCGGATGATATGTGGGTATCGTCAAATATGATGGCTGCCATGTTGCAGAAGTTGGAGAACAAGACTAATGATACCCGTAGATACAATGCTAAGGGACAACCGACCTATTCAGTATCTCTTAAGACTGCACTCAATGATGAGTTCAGTGAGTATGTTCCGGATATCAATGATACTGTTAAGATAATAGGATTTGTGGAGAGTATTGGTGAGAACCGTTCACTGGGTTTTACCTCTATTGGTAAGACTAAGATTGATACGGCCGATTACATTGATACTTCTATCAACATGTTCATGCAGGAGATGATTAAGTCACAGAATAAACCCGTGATATATGTTCCTACAAACACCATAGCTGACACTGGTAAGATTATCTATACTCAGGTGGAATCTACACTCATTAGTACTGATAAAGGCTTTAATATCGACTATAATGTTGCTGCCAATGAAATGCTAAGGGAGTATGATAAGAACAAGGCTAAGATGGATAAGTCCCGTCTTACTCTTAACCAGACATTGCATACTATCAATGGTATCATGGGTACTGAATTTGTACTACAGGCAGAAGGTAATACTACTGATACGTTCTATGCAAAAGAACTTGCACAGAATATGAAAGCGATATCACTGGAAGCACATGCTACTGAAGGTAAGTACGAACAATTAAAGAAACTCTTTGATGGTACAGACCTTGTAAAGGATATGAAAGGAAAAGGAAACTTTGATCTGTCCTATAAGATTGATAAAGCTACAGGATTAGAATACATTGTTCCGGGATCAACCGTTACCAATGATAACAGTCATTATAAATATGATTATGATAAACAGTTCCCAGGGACATACACTACCTATATTGAACGTATCCGTACCTTATCAAAGGAAGTATCCGATGGTAAGATAGAAAGCATTGCTAAATTAGAGAGTGCTATTCGTAGGGTATATGAAAAGGATTATCAGGGGTTCACAGAATATGTAAATGCTCATGGTTTCGTACCGGTAGAGTCTATGAATAATCTGACACGTAACACTATTGGTGGTGACTTAAAGAATCCTACCAATCTAACACGTGGAGAGAATCCATACTTCCAACGTATCAATAAAACAGAGACTACCAAGGCAGAGATACGCTTTAACCAACCTATGTTTGGGTTCTATCTAGCTACACAGTTTGCCAATAATCATATTGATGACTTCTCACTGAATCCATTTTCTTTCAAGGATGTATTTGATAAGGCCAAACGTAATGGTCCTGTCAATACTCCGGCACAGACATTGCTTACTGATGCTATGGAGACAGTAGTACAAGATGGAAATGAATACAAGGTATATACAGGAACACTTCCTAAGAATAGCCCGGGTATGTTCTATCGTGATAACGAGGTACTGGGTGGCAAAACCTTTCAGATGGTAGAAGTTGATGGTAAGATGGTAAAACAGTTTACTGATGCCGGCAATGAAATAGAACCTGAAAATGGACAGACATATATTAATCCTCTACATTATCAAATGACTCTTAACTCCATTGGTGGAACAGATACCGTACTGGGTAATGCAAGTATGTTTAAGGGACTATTGAACTTCACACGTGCTGATGGTTCTTATTCGCAGTTTAAACGTGGTGATAAGACTATTGATGCTTTTGACATGCAGAATACGTATACCAAGAACATGTTCATGCGTATGCTTGCAGAGACTGACTTTAGACTTATTGACCAGATAGGACTTGACAGATTTGCTAATGAAGGATTATCCTTTACCAATAAGTTCATTCAACTTTATGATGACAAAGCAAATCCTCGGGATTTCAATGGTATCATAAAAAGTATGATGGATTGGGTGCGTAACCAACAGTATTATGAAGATCATATCACTGTTAATCCTGATGGTATTCCACTGGCCGGTGCAATGTATAATAGTATTGTTGCCTTTACAGCTCCGACCTCTACACAGAAAGGTGCTGTTACCAAGGTAAACGATTATCATGCTGACAATGATGTTCTATCCTCTAATATCCCTAACGAGTATATCAATGGAAATAGAATGAATATGGATTATATTGACAATAGCAAGACTAAAATTGTCATGAATCCATCACAGGATACGGATGTGAATAACAAACTGCAGGCAGCTCCATCACAACAGGATGCTACCGGACTGGGTGTAACGAATAATGCAGAGGTATCAAGTCTCTATTCTGACTATATGAAAGCCAAACAGGACTTACAGACATCTCTTCGTAATGAGTTGGAAGATGCTATCAGTAAGACAGGAAAAGTATCTACCGAGAAACAGTTCAAGAATATCGACTGGACAAAGTATGATGCTTCTACTCTTACCAAAGAACAGATGGCAGAGATAGACCCGGCTATTGAACAACTTATGAAGTTCATGCGTACCCGAGTTGTAAACTCCTTGAGAACTTCAGGACAGGATATGGCATTCATTGACTTGTTTAATGAAGAGAACGTGTCCTTACAACTTCCTATGATGCGTGCTAAGGTATTACAAGCATATCGTAACATTGCCAACCAGGCTATACAGGGCCGTATCAAAGGTATGCGACTTACACAGACTGCCGGAGAATATGTAGACGAATATGTAAAGGATGGTAAGGTCTATACCCGCGATAATGTACTGGATAATTTAGGTGATGGACGTACTGCAAAAGATTATTCTTTTGATGAATATTATCATCCAGAAACAGATACTACTATTGCTCAGAATGGATTTACCCGTCAGAGATTACAGGACATGGATATTGTTGGTGGACAGACAACGGTTGGACACGTTGCTATGCCGAATGTATATGCTAAGATTTACGGACATAGAAGTAATGAGTCTATGATCGATATCCAACAGATACGTATTGGTGATCAACGCATATTTATCAATGGAGATAATAGTTCTCTTGTTGACAAGGTTCTTAATACTATTTCAGATGCTAACACAGTTGAAGAATGGAAAACTATTGTTGACTCTCCAATGGTTCGTAAAGCCATACAGAATTTAAAGGTAGAACAATATGCTGATGAGATTCTGAATATGGAACGTAACGAGGATGGTGAAATCATGATGTCTAAGCGTATGACTAATCTTTTAAAGGATGGTACTGACCGTACTTTTGAAGATGATCAGACAGATATGACACAGACTAATGATGACCTGTTAGCTACTATTGAAGCTATGCAAGTTGATCCTACAGACATTAAGGATATGGATAAGATTGTTGCCCTTATGATGAGTAGTGGCGACATGCTTGAGATGGTGCTTGATGAAGCTCAATATCTATTACAAGATTTTGAAAAATCAAATACTGCATTCCTATCACGTGTTCCGGCTACCTTCTTAGGAAGTGGTGGAGTATTCAAATCTGTCATGTTCCATAATGGTGGTAACGTGGTATATGTTCCTACCGGTATGATTAACCGTAATGATGCGGATTTTGATATTGATGCTTTAACAAACTATTCTAACTCGGTAGATCGTAACGGACACATCATTGAGAAAGGTGCTGATGGGTATCGTAACAGAATGAATGATATTCGTAATACTATTACCCTGCATTCATCTAATCAAGAATCATTGTTTCTTACATCCTCTTTAAAGAAGATTAATGAAGTTACAGAGTCTAAGAAGAAGAAACAGGACCAGTACTATAATAATTCTGCCCGTACCATCTTTGAGACTTATTCACGTAATAAGGCTGGGGCGGATGCTATCGGTATCCTTGCCAATACTCTTACCGTATCATCATCAGTCATATCTGGATATTCAAAAGGATATATTGAGACTGGAAATAGTTCCGGAGTAGCACAGTTCCTAAAAGCAAATACAACAGCTAATGGGTTACCTATTACAGGACTGGAAGGATTCGTTATTGAACTGGGTACCTGGCAACAGGGGGCACTGGATAATGCTAAGAACAATACTTTTGCAAACTATGCCATATCTCCACTGGGTATAAACATACTAGGTGTATTGAAGTTGAATGGAATGAATAATAGCGAGATATACGACTTCTTTAATAACTACAATATTCGTAATCTGTTTCATGCCTATTCAGGTAAGACATCTATCATGACTAAGAGTTCTGACTTTAATCTGTATAAGTTTGCTAAGGAAGCATCTAAACAGATTGAGAGTACACAGGAACGATTCATCAATGAAACAAAATCCAATGTAAACGAATATCTGGCATCAAAAGGTATGACATGGAAAAGCAATATCAAAGAACCTATCAAATACCAACAGGAGATAGGAGTTGTTGATACCATGCTTCAACAGGATATCGATAGTAAGTTACTTACCCATCTTCAATCACTGGAGAATAGTAAGGTATGGTCTGACTCGGTATATAACTTCAACGGTACTCCGGAAGAACAGATAGAGTCATTGAATAAGTGGAAGAACAAGAATGGACTGAATGACTTTACCATCTTTGACAATAAGAATAACAAGACGGTATTCGATAATTCAGATAGTGATATGTTCGGTATTAAAGACCTTAAAGACCTTGATAAGAAATCTATCAATGAATTGAAGTTAATGATACGTTCCCGGGCTAATCTGAATATTGCCAAGACCAATATGGAAGGACTTAGATATATGAATATGATACCTAATCTATCTGTAACGGCTGATGCCCTTTACAGACTCTCTACTATCATGGGAATGCGTAAAGGTCTTCCAGTACTCGATAAAGATTTTAATGGTGTTATTGCGAATATAGAACAGTATCTGGGTATGTCATTGAAAGACTATACCACATACAACAATACTCCTATCGATATTGATAAGCATATTGCGTACTTCATGGCTACCAATGATACTTATAATAAGATGGCAGATAGTACGGAGACGAAACCTACCGATAAGCAATTCCTTGTTGATCAGGAGAAACTTATTGCCGGAGAGATAAACATTGCTAAGATGATTAAGAACATCCCTCAGCTTGACTTTATTCTTCGTGATCTGTATCGTCAGAAATTACTTACCCAGAATATGTTCATGATGGATAATGTACTTTTGGATAAAGAACTTACTAAAGGATTTCTTAAGACACAGAATAGAACACAACTGATATTCGGTGGTGAGATATCTACTATGAGTAATGCAATAACAGATGTGATACTAGATAAGTATTATAACTCTATTGGTGAAGATTCTCAGATGAAAGGGATGTATGTTACCAAGACTGTTATGGGAACCTATCAAAATAACTCTCGTAACCTGGATATGAATTCACTATTTGACCGTCAGTCATTCGTGAAGAACTTCCCGGAATATATGCTGTCTATTGCAGAGAACGTGAATAACATAGAGTTCTTACGTGTTACCATGCAGAATCCGCCTATTGATAGTGATCTTATGAAGCTGCAGAATAATGCACTACTCAAATTGCTTTCTATTGGTGGTAAATTTGAAGGTAAATTACGACTGGATATGAATGTAAAGGAGATGATTGAACAACGTACAGCCCAGCTTAGGGATGAGTTCAAGAAACTTCCTAAAGAGTATCAGAATATGCTTATTAATTATGAGATAATAAGCAATCGTATGAGTTATTCGCCTAATGGTATCATGCAGGTTATAGGTACAGACTTCTTTAAGGACAGGATAAGTGATGTGTATAATAAGACTTATAACGAACTGAGAAGTGAGTTAGGTATGAATGCTCTTATTCCTGATGGATTACGTAACCAGGGAGTGACATATGATAATCTTCTTAAAGAACGGATGTATGATAACTTAGGGTTAAAAGCTGAGTTCTCACAGTTATGGCGTGATGGTGAAGTTCCTACTTCCAAAAGTCCTAAGTATGTCTATCGTGCTGAGAAAATACAGGATGAGTTAGGTCAATGGAAAAAGACTGGTCATACTGTTCATTTCAAAATGAATGATAATACCGAGTATGAAGAGTATAATAATATCACTTCATTGGGTATGTCGGCACTGCCCGGCATAGAACTTACTACTGAACTGAAATCATTTAGTACTTCTATCGAGGAAGAACATTTACTTGACTTACAACTTAAACAAGAGAAAGGACAGGATGATAAGGGCCTTATTGAACATATGGGTACACGTGCATGGGTTAAACCACAGCAATTTCTATTTACCCGTAGTGGTGTTCTGGTACGTGTTGTAAAGGTAAAAGGTACTAACTTCTCTTATAGGATTGCCAATGATACGGATACTGCCTTTAGGGAGAAACAACGTAGAGAAGATATCCTTAAAAGGAATAACAGAATTGTATTGGTTGAGAATACCCTACAACATGATATATTCCATCCGGATGCTACTAAGGTTGATGGAAAGCCATTGGTGTATAAAGTCAAAGGTGATCAGTTCATGACGAATCTGCGTATTCATACTCTTACCAATGACGGAAAGAGTATCACTATACCAATCTTTGATGGTAAAGCAACGTACAACTCCATTAATGACGTTATTGACACTTTTAAAGAACGATTGATAGAATCTGTCGGAGAGAAGTCACGTACTCTTAAAACGAAGCTAAATCAGTTTGAAGGGAATACGGAGAATGAAAAGAAGATTGCCAGACGGAAACATTATAACCGATATCTGTATAACCTGATTGATACTTCCCATATGGTTGATGAGAACAGCGAACCTACTACAGAAGCTAAACAGGCACAAGTAGTACTTGCTTATCTGCAGGGTAGAGAGACATTACTTCTCAAACATCTTGTTGACCAGAGAGTGAATGGATTCGTTGGTAAGAGTAAGGAGAAACTAAAATCTATTGTCTCTACTGAGTTCTTACGTAATCAAGATACTACTTTCAGTAAGGAAGTAGAATCAGTACGAGTTGGAAAGAGTACATATGGTAAGGTTGTACGTACTTCAATCATTGAAAAGGTGGATCCTAAAGCAATGGTAGAGATGAAAGCAAAAGAACAGGAACGTTCTGACATGTTGGATACATTGGAAGGATCACTATCTTTGTGGAATACTGATGTAAACAAGACAAAGGTAGAACCTATTACTGAATCAGTAGTAATTGAAGGTCAAGAAATATCGACAGAGAAGATATCAGAACCAGTAACGGATAATAACGAAGCTAAAAACAATTGTAAATAAAATAAATCTACATTATGAGTAAATGTCCAAACAGAAATGACAAGGAGTATAGGGCTTTGTCAGCAGTGGTAGGAGATGGTAGAGCACATACCATATATGATATGAATAACGGGAATCCTGTCAGCTTAACGGCTGATGGGACTCCATCATTAATATACCAACAACTCGTTGATCGTCATGGTATCGAAAAAGCTATTGCTATGCGTAGTGATATGTTTACCGATAGATATAAGGTACTTACAAGTAATGATACTGTGGAGCCAATCCTTGACGCTCATGACAATATCTTACTTAAAGATGGTACAACTATCCAATTGGGGGACAGAGTGCCGCAAACGCAAGCTATTGAAGATGTCAAATTACAGAAACAGTATGTAGAGACAGCAGAGAAGACAAACTCTTTTGTCCGTACCTTGGAGAAGTCTATTCCAGGATTCAATATACAGATTGAGAGTCATGATACAGTGGACATCCTTCATAAGAATGATAGGGCTTGGGTAGATGATACCGGGGTACATCTGAATACACAGACCATGCATTATGATACTCCTATCCATGAAGTAACACACTTATGGATTCATGCTTTGGAGATGACAGATGGAATGAAGTACAATCTGTTCATGAATAAGGTTACCGAAGCAGTGAAGAACAACAAAGAGATTATGGATACTATCAAAAAAAAATATCCCGATCTTGATGCTACCCATCAACTCTATGAGTTCGCTGCAGCACTAAGTGGTATGACATCCATTAAGGCTGTAAATAAATTCATGGCACGTAATAACAGATATGTTTCACCGGTACGAGCCAACGAGATATATTTTCGTGAAGTAGATACTGTAAAGACATTCTACAAAGATGTGAATAAGGTTGTCTCTGACCATATCATTGATGGAACAGAACAATCATCCCTTTCCGATATAGACTTCGAGACAGGAACACTGAATGATATCTTTGAAGCTCTTACAACGGATATTCTCAATGGGAATAAAGTCATTGACTTCGGGCCGGAAGAAGTACAACAACTTCTGTCTACCTACTACAAGGATAATAACTTTGAAGCTGACCGGGACTATCCTTCTATATCAAATATCAAATCCATTGTTCCATACCTGATAGGAAATGATCAGATAGATACAGGAGACTCTACTAATAAGGATGAACAAGAAAGACTGGTAAATAAGATATACGGAGACCTTTATCCACGTCCTACCAAAAAGGATAAAATATATTTCGACTATGGTAAGATGTATCGATTCCCTGATTCACTCCCTGAAGGTGAAATAAAGAAACGTATACAGGATGATATGCTCACAAGACGTAAACAGATGATGAATTCTTTCAATGATAATATTGTTGAAATATTGAACAAGCATATCAAAGATCAATATACACCCCTTGAGGAAATTATTGCACAGACATTTAGTGATTATCAGTTTAGTGATACGGTAGTGGATAATATAGTACGTTCCATAAAACTCCTTGGCATTAGTGAACCTATGACACGTGTACTCAATTATAGTACCCTAAAGAATGATGCAGAACTATCTGTCCTTTATAACGATGCATTAGTAGGATATAATCCAATTGTGATACAGCATACTTCCTCAGAAGGTACAGTAGATGTTTCTATTGTTGATCTTACCGGTTCTGTACTTGGATTCCAGGATAACATGTTGGAGAAACATGAGAAGTCACTTGCTAAGGCTCTTGGATATACTAAATCTGTCAATAGTGATAAGAAGAAGATACGAGAATTTGACATGAGTAATAGCCAGGGAAGCATCAGACAGATACTTGTTGCTACCACCATTGCCGGGATGAATAAGCTGGCCATTGATAATGGAAAGAAACTGACTATCCGTAGATATGGTGTTATCGGATTCAATGGTAACTCTGTACAGCCATATATGCTCAACTCGCTTCATAAGGCCATGATCAATGGACGTAACCTGTTTACCTTACCAGCCATACAGACTGTCATGGATCCAACATCATTATCGTATAATTGGTTTCAAGAACTTCTTAATGATGATAAGGCATGGGATGAAAGTAATGTGTATCAGTCATGGAGAGCAAAGTTGGAAACATACTATGCAGCCTATTATCAAACATTAGGGATGAATGAGATACAAAAGGACTCCCTTATGAGTAACTTTAATTCCTATACTCATTATAAAAATTTAAGCGATCGGGCCCGACAGATAGAACTACGTAAAACAAACTGGATTGATGATGCGGAACATAAACTCATTACCCAATACAAGATGTGGTATGAAGCCGGGATAAGCATCAACAATGGACAGGTAACGGATATCAATAAGACACTGATGAAAGTTACCAACGTGCATAACATTAAAAGTGATGTACTGCAGAACTTCTCCATACAGGCAGAGGAGGTAAAATCCATTATTGTCAATCAGGTGAATGATTACAAGGCTCAATTTAATACGTTGCTTAGAGCGTCCTTAGAATCACGTGGACAGGCATTGAACATACTGGGTAATCTACCTAAGAATGTCTTTGGTCATTTATTCAAAGATGGAGAACTTGTACTTACTGAGGATTACAAGACTTACAAAAAAGGACAGATGGTACCCGTGAAGTTATTCAATCAGCTTTACGGTTCGTATAATCTGGAAGAAGCCAAACGACATGGACTCACTAAAGAAGATATCGCTTTTTCTGATCATATTATTAAAACCGTACAAGACCGGTATGTTGCAAATATACTTCATGAAAATAGTAAAAAAAGTAATCCACGTCCGGAAGCAGAATTACGTACTGAGACTATTACTAACATGGTACCAGGAAACATTCCTATTATGGATAAGACCAAAATGGAGTTACTAAGGGAAGGAGAGTTTAAGAAAGCATATCGTAAAGGATGGGATCAGATAGCTATATCAGAATTTATGATAGGAATGGAAGATGTTACTATGGATAATGATCTTACAAATAAAGACTATCAACACCTGCATTCACGCTTTAACTCTCAAATGACTATACAACAACAGTTACGTACCATGGGACTTCGTAGTACTGAGGAAACAAATAGGTTTGAAGGTAAATTGAATCTATACGAGAATCATACCATGAATCTGGAATATATCCATAACGTGTTCGTTGATGACTCTATCCGTACCATAGAGATGGAGAACCGTCTTATCCCGGCCATGAATACAGCAGTTCAATGGTCGCAGATATTAAAGGAAGAGTATAATATCCAACAACAGTATACAGAACAATTTTTACAGGAATATACCGATCGTATAATGTTAGGTAAATCACAAGATAGTCCTACTGATAAGACAGCAGCTATCGTAAAGAATATTACCAATGCTTATTCATATGTAGCCCTTGGATATAGACCACTTGTATGGATACGTTCAGGATACTTCAATACACAGAATCAGATCATAGAAGGACTGGCAACGAGTGCTACCAACCGGTTACTGGAAGATGGACAGACATTAGGGTTTCCTACTGCAAGTGAACTATCAAAAGCTAATATGGAAATTGCCATGCATCATAACAAAGTGATGGCGCTGGGACGTAAGATGGGTATTGTTGATGGTAGCGAGATGGAAGCTATTGAGTCATTCTTTACTACCAACATTGATAAGAATGTATTTCAAGCACAATTGGCTCATGTAGGAAATTATTATACGGATAGATTCGCCCGGCTTGTTACCATGGTAGGATATATGATTCATGATGGTTCGTATGATGCTCATACCTTCAATGAAACAACAGGAGAACTGAAATACAATAAACTTCTTGACAAACGATACTACAAGGATGGTGAATTTATTAGTGATAAGGAGAAAGCTATATGGGATAGGAAGACATCAAAGATGATTGATTCCAAACTAATACCTGATACCGATCATATGGAAGTAGGATATGACTTTCAGGAAGTGAATACACGTATGAAATGGTATGCCGACAAATTTATTATTGGTGCTATGGATGAGTATCAGAAAGTATTATTAGGAAATACATTTAGTGGACGTATCTTCACACAGTTCCGTACCTTTCTGCCAGGTAAGATATTTAATCTTGTTGGTAGTACACGTATGACAGGTTATGGTGCTGATATAACGGCAGAACTAAATGAAAATAACGAATGGGAAACTATAAAGAAACAGATACGTATCGAGGGTACATTGGCTTCTGTATGGAACTTACTAAGTGATGTTGTAAAGGTTGTTAGAACAAAGGATATGAAGTTATCGGATATTGAGGCTATGGATCCTATGACAAAATATAACCTTGTCAAGTCAGCCATACAATCTGTATTCTTTATTTCTGTTCTTACAGGAATTTATATGTTAGGTTCATCTATGAGTGATAGAGACAAGGACAAACTTTCCTGGCTCTATAGTGAACTTATGGCATGGAAGGACTATGAAGCTATCAAAAAGAATATTATTCCTGTAACAGGACTTATAGACACCATTATGGGTATCTTCACTGGTAAGGCATGGACACAACTTTTGAAGTATACCGGACCGGTGTATGATGCTATATGGTTCATGGAACTACTGGGAGACAATGATAACATGATGCAGGACATGACAACTCGTAAAGTGAATGACATGAATGCTAAGGAACTGCAGAAGCATTATGAAGATGTGGCACAGAAGCGGCAACTTAGATTAGAGAAGCAAGCAAAGGAAGTTGATACTAACAACTAAAAAATATCCCCCAATACTAACCGAATAGTACTGGGGGATTTTTAATGTATTACCCTTATCTCACGACAAATGATAATCACGATTGTTATAGAAAAATTTAAACCAAAAAATTAAACAATAAAAAATGGCTTGACGAGATTGCAAATATAAGTATTTATTTTAATCTTTATACTCATTAATAAATTTAATTGTCTGTTCCTTATCGAATGGATCATATGATATGCCAAAGATATCCTGATAGGAGTAATAGGAGATCATATCAGACACTTTAGCAGCCATTGAGGTACCAACTATCCAATCATCATAGTTCGTGTCACTGGTGGCAAGGAAATCGTCTAACATAAACCATTCCTCTTGTGTCTTGCTGATAAGTTCCTTTTCACTCATATGAGATACATCAAACTCATTACAGATACTATCTTCTCCAACCTGTGTACGATATATGATACAATACTCATTTTCTTCATCCGGCTTTATGCTGACAAGTACACCATATTCAAATAAGGATATTTCAAGTGATTTATCTATCCCTTCAAATAACTTACTTTCTATTTCCATGATTATTATTCTTTAGGAGTTTTACCATCCTTACCTACGAAATGCTCAATGACATTTTGATCAATATGTATAATCATTGTCTTTCTATCCACAACAAGTGATAATAATGCAGCCGGATGCTCGTGAGCCATACGATCAAGAATACGTTTAAGAAGATATTCATTTGCATTATCACTATTACCTTCTTCAAAATGATCAAGTACTTGGACATTATACCCTTCAAATAATAACTGAATAGCAAGATCTACTTGACGCGTGGTATGACCTTTCCTTCTTAGATTATAATCTTTCGTACTATCAAGAGTACTTTTTATTATTTTATTCATTGGTTTTATATTTAAAATATTTGAGACAGACATTAAAATCCATTTTATCTTTATTCATTGCAGAACATTGTCCTGTATGTACTCCCCAAAGAGTAAAGTATATGCAATTAGCACATGCCTTTACTTTCTTTAATGGTGCTTGTTCTATAAAACTAACTAATTTACTCATGCTGTTTGTTTTTGACGTTTACGTTGTTTAAATACTTTTTTATTTTGTTCGACAAGACTAATAATTCGATCATGGTATTCTGTATCATGATTCAGCTTACCACGACTCTGCAGAAGACTATTATCTTTTAATAATATCTCTACTGTCTCAATAGGTTTATCATCAATATAGGCAGAGAGGACCAGTGTATCGGATTTAGAATAATAACTATTGGTATATACACAATGATGCATGATTTCACCCATATCAAAATACTCCTTTACGGACTTCAATGGAACAATGACTATCTCACCATCAGAAAACTTCATATCAAAATATTTAGATTTCTGTTTAATGAAATTTCGTTCATCATCTTCCAGCTTCTTTAATCGTTTCTTGATATCCATTTCTTTATCATACTTACGCTTCCTGGCAACATAGATATCATGCTGTTTTCGTAAATCTTTTGGACAGACATAATAAGCATTGGTGATATCCTTTTTAAAGAACTTAAGTAGCTTGATGTAATCTTCCCACATATACCAATCCGTAATTTTATACTTATTCTTATTACATAGTTTGATTTGTGGCCAGATACGTTTTAGTTCCTGATCTCTTCCATAAAATCGTTCAAACATCTCATCCTGTCCTGTTTTCCAAAATGTCTCCATAATATTACTACCAAGTAGTGTTTTGAATAAACTAATTTCGGAATATCTCTTTAAATCACCACTGAAACCATTACGATAAATTTCGGGAATGAGTTTACTTCCGGACCATGTTTCACAATCTATCTCATATGCTTTATGATTACTTCTAAGCGTGAAAGGGCTATGAAGAACAAAATAGGTCTTTGAGAAATAGTTTGTAGCAGATAGTTTGCCAAATGCGGCGTTACGTCCATCGGGAGCAATAAAACAACGACCGACTTCAACAAATTCATAATTAGCCGACTGACCATATACATAATCCCTTGTTATCTCGTAATATCGTAGAACCTGCATTCCTTTGACAATTGAATGAATGCTGAATAAATGATTTGTAAAGAATTTTCGTTTACGGGTATCCTTTATTTCAAGTTTTGTCTTGCATTTAGGACACTTACATTCTTTTTCGATAGAATGTACCAATAGATGATTATTGTTCCCTATATCGAAAGTATGACCACATTCCATGCATGTAGTACCCTTTGTTATGGTACGTATTGCTATATGTTTGAATACAGCAATCATTTCCTTACGTTGTTGAGCCTTTATGGCCGGTAAGTGAATCTTAGATACTTCTTTTTGAAACTTTGTTTTTGGTTTCATTAGTCAAACAGACTTAGTTCTTGTGATGTAGGTTTATCCTTCTTTATAACTGTCTTTGACTTCTTACCAATAAGATTATTTGCAATACCTTCTTGAAAGTTCTCAATAGCTTTCTCCCGGGCCTGTTTCTGTTCTTCTTCAGTAAGAATAATAGCATGGTTTACTACTACTGTTGCATTTACTGGTTTCCCGACATTGATATTCTCTTCGTCATAGTAATGGACAGCCTGACCGAATATCTCATCATCAGTAAATCCGTTATTACCACTTTTCTGTACATAGTTCAGAATATATGTTACACAGTCATCAATATTCTTTTTACTATCACCATACTTTGCTGCAAACAAGGGATCATGATCTGCCTTGTTACATACATAGTTTAGTATTGTATTTTTAAATTCTTCTGTTCCTTTTGCCATGATTTTATGGTTTGAATAATTCTTGTTGTCCAGTATTTTTCTTTACTTCTTTTCTTCTTTTCTTTTCTAATCGGTCATATCTTAAATGGCATCGTTGACACATAGCTTTTAAACGATCTAACTTTATGTCAGCATTCGTTTCATCATGGTCTAAATGAGCAATTGTAAGAATAACCAATATAGCATTATCTTCATTCATAAGACATATCTCACGAGTATATCGATTAATATAAACCTTATTTGGTAATCCACATACTTCACACCGGTTATCGGCACGAAGTAATACTGCTGGTCTTATTTCTGTTTTCCAATTAGATGGATAGATACTATAATCGCAGGGCATAACTATACTATATAAGGATTATCTCCATATGAAAGTACATTGATAGCCTTATCCTGTCCAATCAGATTACGGGTATCGATATAATGAGCATAAAGAAAATCATATATCGGTTGTACATCTCCCAAATAACATTCTCTATGAACTTCATCTTCCAATGAAAATGATCCATCAATAAAAAAGTGTAATTTAAATTTAGAACCACTCTGATGTGTAAATCCAATAGATACATGATTATATGCTGCTGCAAGTTCATAATTATTAATCTCTACATTTCCTTTATAGATAATAGAAACAATTTCATGTATCAATGTATAATCCTGTTCAGCATATAATGGATCAATAAGTACAGTAATAGGATAAAGTAATGGTTTCGCTTCATCACATGGAATATCTTTCCCGTTATCTGTTCGTAGAATTATTCCTGAGATATAATATACATGAGGAAATTTAATATCAGGACGGTATATTAATCCTTTCTTATATCCAATGATTCTATCAATAGTTCCTTCATTATAGACAACTTTTAATCCTGGTATGTATCCTTTGATTTCTTTAATCTCAAGTGTTTCCATTTTTTCTTTTTATTGTTTAATAATAAACCATTATATTCACTAATCAATGGGTCAAAGACATTATAGTTCTTGTCGTTCTTCTCCATTTGTTTAAGTAATATATCTAAATCTTTTGCCATATTATACTGCTATATCATGTTGTTCTTCCGGATGGATATAATCTCGTACAAATACCATGAAGTTATCGTATGCTTCATCGGCATCGACACCAAAAGCTTCTGCATCTTTTTCAGAACATACCTTCATGACTTCTTCCACCAGTGTACGCGTTATGCGTTTGATGGTGGTAACATCTTTCTTGATATTAAACTTATACACTCCATAAGGTTCCAGTAATGATTCTACGTCCGTAATGATACGTTCTTGCATGTCTGCAAGGATATACACCAAATTTATATTTGATGCCGCCAGAGCGATCTTACGGTCTTTTTCTGCCTTATAATCTTTTATCTCTATTTGTGTCATGGTTTTATTGTTGAGACGTATGGATTATCAATTTTATATTGTTCGTATCCTTCATTGAATGCTACTGAGTCATATTTACGTATTGCGGTACCATATTTCCCTGGATAACATCTTATACGCTCTATTCCCCCAATAAACCATTTATGTGAGCTTAGAGAGGGCCTAAGACTATTCAGATACTTCTCGTAACTCTCTTTGCTTCTCACTCCCATAGATATCAGCTTTATAAATTAGATTAACGTAATAATGAAGATCAATTTTACACTTGTGGGCCATCCATTCAATATTATAAATGGAACGTAACAAACAACTCCGGCTATCTTTGCTACTTCTATTAAGTAACGAGTATATGATATATGTGATAGCACTGGAATTGGAAGAATGATCTTTTTGACTCATGGATTGTATGGATGTAAAATCAATGATATGTTTTGATTTAATGATACGATACATGATGTTTATATAAGCAAGTGCCAGATAGTACTCCTGGGAACTCTCTATATGACTTATAAAACTAAAACCATATAAATCATCGAATGCCTTGCTATGTGCCTCATATGCTCCTCTATTTGCCTTAGAGCCTATAAGACGTTGTTCGTAGAACTTTAGTAGATTTCGTATGGCATTGAAGTTGTAATCTTCGTTAGTATGATTCATTAAACTCTTATAGCCGATATCATACTCACTAATAATTTTCTCATGAAGATTCTTTCTACTTATCATAATTTATTGTTGTCCTATTCGAACTTTTATATCTTTAGTTACAAAATTGTGCCAAACATCTGTTACCTTATGTAATGCACCTTGTATATAAATGGATTCTCCTATTCTAGGAACACATATCCATTTTATTATAATAGGTTCATTACTTGGATAAATATATATTAATAATTTCATATTTTATTTAGATTAAATATATCCTTCCATTTCAATAATCACACCCGGGCGAATACCCCATCGTTTAAAAATACCGTTCTTACTGACTATCTGTGCATCATTATCATACACAAGTCCTGTCATGGCATTTACTACATCCTTCTCGGCTTTCTCTGCCTGCATACTATCCCATACCATCTTCTCTAGATTATCCAGATCGGGTTTAGTATCTTTGAAGTATATCTTGGTACCGGCCTTTAGATCTTCCATCATATACTTTGGAGCATTTTTACTAACCTTGAAGACAAATTCCAACCGGGTAACAAAAATAGCACCGTGATATTTTGTTACTTTCTGTTTCTTCAGTTGAACGATCATCTGCAAGGCAAGCATCTTAGCCGTATTGGTAATCTTAGCTTCCTGATAGGACTTAATCATCACATCAGGTAAGTGAGTACGTTTATTTTCAAAGATAACAGGCTGTCCTTTCTTCTCTCCTTGGCTATAACGGGTAACGGTAAATCGTGCTGATTGCTTAGCCATAGGATCTTGATCAGGGTTCTCTACTAGTCCTGGATAAAGTAATACAAAACGTATCTTCTGATAACGAGGGTTGGGAGTATCTGTCTCTATACACTGTTCAAATAGTGTTGTCTGTTGTGATATAACTTCTTGTGGCATTATGCTACGCTGTTCTTCACAAGCTGCCAGGAATTTTGTTCTATCTGCTTTGGTAAATCCCATAATATCTAAATAATAAAAAGAAATTAGTCATAATAATTATATCACAGCTTATCATTGCATTATACAACTGTTGGATAGTGATCTTTCCTTTTATGTAATCACAGTAAATATATCTTCGCAACATGATAGCATTGCGATAGGTACTTACTGATGACTCAATCTGAAATTCTGTTAGTTCAATCATTATACACTTTCAAAATTATTAAATACCTTTTCATTATTGAATGATACCTTAGAAGGACAGTCAAGAATAGGACAGTTACTGCAGTTATTAGGAGATGGATAGAGTCCTTGCCAGTTCTCCCGTTCATTCTTATTGAGTTGTTCTACTGTTTTACGGATAGACTCATTCAGTTCATTACGGTTATCCTTTGTCCATGAAACTTCGATAAACTTATTCTTATTCTCTACTTCTTTATAAGTAAATACCCAATAGAAGAATAGTAGTTCATGTTCCTCGATTTGTCGCTTCATAGGACCGGTATATAGATACTGAAGTTTACTGTCCGGCATCATATCCATATTAAGTTGCATATCTATATCTCTACCTAGTTCATGATACATGTAACCTTGTGTATGATCCATGGCAGATGGTGTGGCCCAACAGAACTCACCATAATCAGTAAACCCTGCAGTAAGCTTTAAATCTATTGTTCCTAATCGAAGTCCACGTTCCGGAAGAAGTATGGTAGTAGGAAAGATATCATGTTCTCCATGAATAATGATATCATCATTCTTACTCCACTGTTTATAGATACGGACTTGTGTATTTACTTCTTTCTGTACATTAATCTGATAGATTGCTTTCTGACGTTCAAAGATCAATGCTTGCTGTTCAATGCGTACCTGTGCAATAGTCTTCTCTCCAATAGTGTTACCCATTAAGATTTGCTTTGCAGTAAGTTTCTTACGAGGTAGGTCATGTGTTGTGCTATTATTAGCACCACCACCCAGGCATAATGTTTCAAAGTATGAACCGGAGTCCATTGATAAAGATGTTCTTTCATGTGTCTTTGCAATAGTACTTGCATTGATAGAGACAGCGCAGTAATCACGTAATTCTCCTTTATAATAGAACTTCTTTATCAGGGACTGGTTGATGAGTGTCTTGCCCATTTAATGTGGTGCTGTTACTCCAGCTGCTTTATTTTGTTTATCTGTTTCTACCTGTGTCTTGACAGCATTCTCCATAGTATTAGCAATAAGAGTTGCTGTATCAAATAGCCAGGTAGTAATCTTCATCTCTTCTGTTTTACTGAATAAGCCATTTGCTTGCATTTTAAGCAACGTTAAACGCATAGATGACATATTGATCCATCTACGTGATTCGGAACCATTGAGCATATATATCCATATCTTATCGAGTACTGCATCTTCTGCTGCCTGGGTATAGATATCCGGATTAAGCTCAAAGAATTTAAAGGTACATTCCATGGCCGCTTCAAAAGCTTTCTGAATACCAAACTCAGGATTTGGAACTTTAGCACCGAAGCCACCACCATTTTGTTGATCAAGAGACTTTAATGAATTAATATTGGTATAATTTCCATTGATAACTAAATCATACGTATATTGTTCTCCTATCTTCCAACTAGGTGTTGTCTTTGTTGAATTGGTAGTACCAATATTATGTTTCCCATCTGTTTCAATAGTAACAGTAAATTTGTACAACAATCCATTTTTTCCGTTATATGTTTCCTGTACACCATCTTTTAATAATGGGACAAATCCAATTAATTTTCCTTGCATAATATTTATTTATTTAGTAATTGTAATGCTAATTCCGGATTCTGTGCTATGGCAATAGCTTTTAATAATGTATCTCCCGTTATAGAAGATGACTCAACAGGTTTAATAACTATTTTCTCTTTCTGTGATTCTGCCACCACATTTGTTGTTGGCATAGTCTCCATATCCATATAATCCATATTGAATGGTAATCCATATATCAATGGAACAGGATTATTAATCTTTAAGTTATTATCGATACCATAATAGAATAACATTCTATTTATATCCTTACTACCTGGATTAGGAAGCCATGTTACATCATAATATCCATAAGGACGTGATTTCCATAAATCCATATTATATGGATTATTTATCTCAGGAGGAAAAGTTATTGATTTTACTATTATTATTTTCATACTATTCTTCTTTTTCGTGTTTTATAGCTTCTTCTATTGTCATGAACCATTTATGGTTCGTTATGTGTTCATTAATCCATCGACCGGTATTCCATATGTAATATGTCTCATCACCGATTTTCTTCATGAACTTCCACATCTGATAATTCCCTTTTTGAAAAGAAACATCATCATGGGGTACATTCTCTGGCGTTATTCTGCCATTCTTCATATCCATACGATTGAACTGAACTGTATATCCTAATTCAATCATAGTAGGAATGACTTTTAAATCATCTCTACTGTAATCAATCCACTGTTTAGCCATTAATTAGTGGGAACATATTCATGCCAATCTTCTGCTAACGCATCAGACACACTGGGAGCCCATCCATTGATAGTATTATCAGAATTGACAATACACATCTGTTTGTCATA
>Ga0302215_10000446_pt1 | contig 30024 bp, 18 predicted proteins | sample II_Fen_N3_1_FD_194580 | JGI IMG/M metagenome (GOLD analysis project Ga0302215, IMG submission 194580) | Peat permafrost microbial communities from Stordalen Mire near Abisko, Sweden - II_Fen_N3_1 | ecosystem: Environmental > Terrestrial > Soil > Wetlands > Permafrost | place: Sweden: Abisko... | reverse complement strand
AGGTGGCAGCGGAACAGTGGGATATGGCATCTATTTTAACGGACAGGCTGCAACAGCCCTGAATACCTTCAACAATAACGGGTATATTGAGTTTCTTGGAAAGTTTCCAAAAGGAACGTTTTATATTGGTGGTACAAGTGGAGCTACCAATACGTTGAACAATGCTTTGGGAGCTAAACTTTCACTCAGCAATACGGATGCTTCAGCTATTGTCTTAAAAAGCGCATCATCTTTAACTGCTTTTGCTCTCAATAATAATGGAGTCATAAATATTTCAAGTGCTTCCCATAGTCTTTATTCCAATGCAGTTCTAAGTGGTACAGGGACTATAAATTATAACACTATAGCCGGAATCACTAAAATTACTGACTTTAAGGGTAAGGTGTATTCTTCCGGACAAAGTATTGTGGTTAGTCTTCCAGCAAATGAAAATGCTAAAATGATCCTTACAGATTTAACAGGAAGGACCATCACTACTGCTTTTGTAAATGGAGAACTAACCAGAATCCCTACGAATAATTTAAACGGAATTTATATTGTTCAACTGATAATGGATAATGGTATTTATTCACAAAAAGTAAGTGTTAACTAACTTCCTGTATGTATTTCAAGGTAAGAACAATTCAGTTGTTCTTGCCTGAAGATACGATTAACATACTCCAAACGAGTCTTATAAAAATATCAAAAGAAAGCAATAATATTTTTGCTTTCACACTTTCCTTATGTTTAATTCAACTAAAAAATCGAAATGAAAAAAAACACATTTACACTTTCAGCAATCAGAATAACCGTACTTTCATTCATGTTGGGTATTGGTATTTTTATTACGTCATCTGCATCTGCAGCAACTATAACTTATAACCCGACTACAGGTAACTGGACAGATGCAAACTGGACTCCTCAGGCACCTGTTGCAGGTGATAACATAGTTATTCCAGCCGGAGCGGTTGTAACCCTTTCGACGGATGCCGGGATTAATATCAATAGTTTATCTGTTTTGGGTACCTTGAATATTACAAGTTCAGGTGTTTTGTCGGTCAGGCAAACAGTAACAACAAATCCACTGGTCAGTGTTGGAGGTGGTGTGATTAGTAATGCCGGTACTTTTTCAATTTTCCAGACTCTTGCAAATTCTAATACAGCTATTAAATTTGTGAACGGAACAGATGCAGATGCTAAATTTGCTAATACAGGAACTTTGAATATTGATATGATGGCAAGTACTATTGCTTCTTCTTCAACCAACTGTATTAATCTTGCTCAAACAACAGCAACAAGAACCTGCAGATTTACACTAGGTGGTATACTGAATTTTGCAGTTCCTGATGGTACCCGTTTTTTTGAGCTTAGTTCAGGTACAAATGGTGTGATAGATGGAACAACTGTATTTGGCAGCACATTGAATTATAAAAACTGGAGATTAATACATATGGGTAATAGTGGTACTCTTACGCTTGCCGGTAATATTGAATTTTATTCGGGATATACAAATGCCACAAATGGTACAATAAGTATGTCAATATCAGCTACAAATTCAGCTGTTGGAAATCTGGTAAATTCAGGCACATTGAAAATACACGGTGGACCAACAGTAGTAGCTTATGGAATCTATCTGAATCCACAATACGCAACTGCTGCTCCTTTAACCAGTGGTACAGCAAATTTTACAAATCAAGGAACACTTTTAATTGATGGGAATTTTCCACTTGGTACCATTTTATTAAATGGATCAACAGGTACTTCCGCTTCATTTAATAACTCACTTGGAGCTATTGCCAAACTTACCAATAGTGGAACCGGTGCAAGTGCTGTTCCGTTAAAAGCATCAGCAACTGCAAGTACTATTGTCAACAATGCAGGAACTTTAAACTTATCAGGTACTGCACTGGATGCCACTATTAATACAACTAAAAATACATATACGAATACCGGAACTGTAAATTTCAATGTCTCAACAGAGGTTGGTAAAGTAATAGGTTTCAATGGAAAAATATATGCAATTGGTAATGACATCTATGTTAATTTAGTTTCTGATGCTTCTTCCGTATTGCAACTTACCGATATGACAGGTCGATTGATTAAACAAATCACTGTTAAAGGTCAAAACAATGTTATAAATGCGGCTTCATTGAAAGGTGTATTTATTGCCCGCTTAATTACTGCTGAAGGAATCTATTCTCAAAAAATCATCTTGTAATCCCATTAATTTAATAGATTAATACCCCTGCTTTTTTTTGGCAGGGGTATTATAAAACAAGTACTATCTTTTGGTAAAGTAACTTCATACATAATGTTCGTTTCACAATCAATTCTGAAACAATTTAAGTTGTATTTTATTACCAGGATCATTAATCAGTTTGGTTTTGCCAAAATTGCCAGGAGTAGAAAAGGAATAATGAAACTGAATATTATTTATTGAAAGTATTAGATAACATATCTCGAAAATGAGAAATTTACAGGAAATATCGCTAAATAATTTTTGGAGTCTGTTCGTAAATGATGGAAATGAAGATGCATTATCCCATATCTATGCAGATAATTATGATTTGTTATATGATTATGGATTAAGGTTTACTTCAAATATCCATATTGTTGAAGATGCTATTCAGGATATGTACATAAATCTCATAAAATACAGAAAAAATATAGGATTAGTAAAAAATTTGCAGGGTTATTTGATTTGTGCTTTCAGACGACAGTTATTCCTTGATTTGAACAAACAAAAGGTATTAATTTCTACCGAACAAATGCCTGAAGGATTTTTTGATTATTTTAAGAGCTCCGATTCAGACTCACATGAAAAAGAAGAGAAAGAGTTTCTCCATTCAATTGTTGTAGAGTGTATTAGTAAGCTGACTGATAAACAGAAAGAAATTATTTACTTAAAATTTGAAAGGGAAATTGAATACGAAGAAATTGCTGTTATATTAAATATCTCGGTAGAATCGTGTTACAAATCCATTTATCGTTCATTAAAATCCATTCGATGTTCAGCTGAAAAAGTGATACTAAACAATAATAAAATGGTTGTTGAAATTTATTCAGATGAAATAAGATAAGAAAATTTAATTCTTATTACTATAATATAAAAGAGGATTCCGATATTTCTTTATTTCTTTGTTGCTTTATCGGTTAATCGAATGTCCAGATTTAAAATTTTTCATCTCAATAGAGTATAAATGAAAAATTATGGACACCGAACATTTTAAAACTTTCTCTGCTGAAGATTTTATTATAGACAAGGATTTTAGAATGATTATTAAAAATCCTTTTGCTGACAGGATGTTAGATGAGTTTATAATAAGCTTTCCTGATAAAAAGCAAGAAATTCTGCTTGCAGCTGGTATTCTCAAAGAATTAAATACGAAGACTTTTACACAGTTGGCAGAGAGAAAAAAAGACCTCTGGCAAAAGATTCTTGTAGCAACAGGAACCGACAATATGAATCAATTATAACCGGAATGTGTTAAAATACAAAACAAGAAGTTAATATGTTTTGGTTGGTTAAATTAAATACCATTAAAAAATAAATATGAGTTCCATGAATGAAAAAATCACATGAATGTTTTAAAACAATGTCAAACTATTAAATTTAATTACGCCTCAAGGCTAGAGTATTTATTTAAAAAACAATTTAAAAGTATGGAAAACAATCCAATTGTTACCTTTTCCAGTCTAATACAGAAGTCAAGTATACAATTTCTTAATATGAAATTCACGCTTTTTCTGGTTTTTGTAGGATTTTTGTTTTTGAGTTTTCCGGCAAACGGACAGAACTCAAATACATCACCTTCAACGACAAAAAATGAGTCTCAGAGTAAATCGAAAAGAAAGCTCATCGGGAAAGTTGTAGATCTAAAAGGTGAAACTATTATTGGTGCAACAGTAAAGGTTAAAAATTCATCAACGGGTACTATTACCAACATCGATGGCGAATTTACAGTTGAAGTCCCAAGTGACGCTAAAGTGCTGACTATTACCTATGTCGGTTATGCTTCGAAAGAGGTGGTTTTAGGGAGTCAAAGTTCCTATAAAATTGTACTTGAAGATTCAGGTGTTAATCTGGCAGAACTTGTTGTGGTAGGTTATGGTGCACAAAAGAAAGAAAGTGTAGTTGGTGCCATATCTCAGGTTGGAAGCGATGATCTTGTAAGATCGGGTACGACGAATATTACAAATGCAATAGCCGGTAAGCTTTCAGGTGTATTGACAATGCAACAAAGCGGTCAGCCGGGTCAGAATAACTCTGAAATAGTTATTCGGGGTCTGTCAAGTTGGAATGGCTCACAGCCTTTGGTTTTGGTGGATGGTGTAGAACGTGATTTCACCAATCTGGATCCAAACGAAGTGAATACAGTATCAGTATTAAAAGATGCATCGGCAACAGCCGTTTTTGGGGCTAAAGGGGCAAATGGTGTTATTATAGTCACTACTAAAAGAGGAACACTTGGAAAACCAAAATTAAACATTTCAGCTTCAACAGGGATGTCAGTTCCTACTGCTCTGCCAGAACATATCAGTTCGTACACAACTATGAATATGTTGAACGTGGCTTACAAAAACGTAATGATGTACTCAAGTTTGATTCCACAGTCAGCATTGAACCAATACAAGAACCCATCTACACCTTTAAATTCACTACAATACCCTGACAATAACTGGTTTTCTATGATGACCAATGCATACGCACCCAGCAAACAGGCAAATATTAACCTGAGTGGAGGGACTAAGTTTGTCAAATATTTTGCTTCTTTTGGCTATACGCATGAAGGAGATTTCTTTAAGGGTTACAATGAGGGCTTTGATGATACCACTTATAAAAATGATCGTATCAATTATCGTTCAAACCTCGATTTTGAGTTAACCCCATCAACAAGCCTTTCATTGAATCTTGGAGGTGATGTACAAATTGTTAATGCTCCTCAGAATTCTCCCTGGAAATCATTGTATGGTGCTTCACCTGCTGCATACCCTGCCAATTTTCCTGCATGGGTTTTGCAACAGGTGCCTGATCCTGATTATCCAAATGCCTCAGGTATTCGAAACGCAGACAAAATCGGAGAATATTTCGATAACCCATATAATCTGTTTTATAATGGATCGTTTAACAAAAAGTTGACTTCTATTCTTTTTACAGACCTTATGCTCAATCAAAAGCTTGATTTTATCACTCCAGGTCTTTCTCTTAAAGGTAAGGTATCGTTAAGTACCAGTTTTACGAATACCGCATTAACAGCAAATTATGCATTCCCGCAATATCGGTTGGATTATTCCAAAATAGGTGTTCCGGGAGCAAATCCATGGTTTCGTGTAGGCCAGGGTAATGAAGTATTTACTCAAGCTCCTCTTAAAATAACTATAGGGGATATGACCAATGATTACTATACGAATTTGTATTCCGAATTTTCAACCCAATATAATAGAACCTTTGGGAAAAATACTGTAACTGGTTTAGCCTTGATAAACTTTCAACAAAAAAATGTAGCAACTGATAAAGACGGAGTACAATTTCCCTATTTAAATGCAGGGGTTGTGGGAAGGGTTACCTATGATTATTCCGGTAAATATCTGCTTGAAATGAATCTTGGTTATACCGGATCAGAGCGCTTTGCTCCAGGCAATCGTTTTGGATTATTTCCCTCGGTAGCAGTTGGATGGATTGCCTCTGAAGAACCTTTTTTCAAAGCAGCTTTCCCGACTATTGATAAACTCAAATTCAGGTATTCTGACGGTTTAGTCGGTAGTGATAATGCTTCAAACCGTTGGCTGTATATTAGCAACTATTCAGTATCAGGAAACTATATAACAGAAGATGCGGCTGCTAACTCTGTAGCTCAGTGGGAAATGGCGCATAAACGGGATTTAGGTATTGAAGTTGGACTGTTCAAGAACCAACTTAGATTTAGTGTTGATTTATACGATGAATTTCGTGATAACATGCTGTTAACCCCAAATACAGTTACTTTCCTTGTGGGAAACTCTTTTAAGGATTTGAATCTTGGAAGTATGAAAAAACATGGTATTGAACTTGAAGTTGAATTCAATAAAAAGGCGACAGCTAATTTTAATTATTTTGTCAAAGGGAACTTCGGGTTTAATGAGAATCGAATTGTCAATAAAGACGATCTGCCCTATTCTGAAAATTACCAAAAGCTTGCAGGCACAGCATTGGGTGGACAATTGAGTGGACTCGATTTAAACGGGAACCAGTTTTTTACCTCTGTAAATGATTTGCATATAAATCCAAATCCTGTTGCAATTACGGCAGCGAGTGTGGGTGATTATCAATATGTTGACTACAATGCAGATGGTATAATTAATTCGGCAGATCGACACCCTATTGAAGGATCACAATATCCTTCGATTACCTATTCGTTTTCAAGTGGGTTTTCATATAAAGGGTTTGATTTTAAATTTATGTTTCAAGGAAATGCAAACAAATATATCAATTATAACGGAGCTTTCGAATATGAATTCTTAAAAGGAAATCTACGTGTTCACACCGCTCAATTAGATTATTGGACTCCTACTAATTTAACTGCTAATCATTCGACACTTAATTATCAGGCTAGTAATGATCCTAAATATGGTTGGGCTGGCGGCGCAGCAGATGCTACAAACGGATATGGTGGAATGTTAGCCGGTAGAACCTGGCAAAATGCCGATTATCTGAGACTAAAAGAAGTATACATGGGGTATAACTTTAAATCTAAAGTTATTTTTAGAATCTTAGGTATTCAAAACCTAACCGTGTATGCGACGGGTAATAACCTTTTGACATTTACAAAGCTGTTAGAAGGTGATCCTGAAAGCACAAACTTTATGGATGGGTTTTATCCACAAATGATCAGTGGTAATATTGGATTCAAAGTTTCATTCTAATTAAAAAATCAGATCAATGAAAAAATATTTTATAATTTTAATAAGCTTGTGCCTAAGCTCCATATTCCTTACATCCTGTTTGGATAATTTTTTAGATGTATCGCCCAATTCGGGCCTTACTGATGCAGATGTTTTCACGAAACAGGAAAATTTCAAAAAGTTCTTTGATGTTGTTTATTCAGATTATGGAACGTATGGAATAGCAACTGCTTTCCCTCTTCATTGGGCTTATAGCAGTCAGAAATTTTCCATGGAAAGTTTAACGGATATGTGTGATCAGGGCAGAGTACAGGGCAGTCAGCAATTCAAAAGAGGCACCATGTTTCCTTCACAACTTATGTACAACTTTAATGAACCTACATTTTCGCCCCCGGTTGGTGAACAGTTTGGCTGGTTTAACGCTATGTGGAAAGCCACACGTGTTGCCAATGTGGCTCTTACAAAGATTAATCTGATACAAAATGCATCGTTGGAAGAGAAGAGCGACCTGAAGGCACAAGCTTTTTTTGTGCGGGGTTTTTGTCTTTTCTCATTATTCAGTGCCTATGGCGCAATGCCACACATTACGAATCCACTTGGTCCTGATGATGAGTGGGATTTACCTCGTTTGTCGAAGTATGAAACAGCCATGGGTGTTGTTGAAGATATGGATTCAGCTATTGTGTATTACAGGAAAGCCAATACCATGCGGAGAGATCCGGGTCCAGGTGGAGCCTTGCATTTGATTGATCCTAATATGTTCAGACCAAGTGGAATGGCTGCTACTGCCTTGAGGGCACGTGCACTGCTTTATGCAGCCAGTCCTTTAAACAACGACAAGGGAATTCCAGCATGGCAAGCCGCGGCAACTGCCAACTGGGATGCTATTCAAACGGCATTAAGCCTCCAGTACGAATTACTCCCTTGGACAAATTACAAACAAAATTTCAACGGTAATAAATACTCAAACGAACAGCTTTATGGTTGGTATGCGGGTAAAAATACCTACAGTACTTCCCACCTGCAATTCTTATTGTCGGGAGTATTCAATAACAGTCAATATAATTCCGGTGAATGTCCCACTCAAAATGCTGTAGATAAATACGAAACAAGCTGGGGTGACCCGCTTACCACTCAGGCAGAGAGAGATGCTGCAACAGCACTTGGTCACTACAAAGAACAAGATCCTTATACAAATCGTGATCCCCGACTATCATTTAGTGTTATTTACAATCAGGCTCCGCTACCAGGTACCTGGCAAAACGGAAAGGCTCAGATCTGGATGCAGAACGTAGCTGGTAAAATAGTTTATGGAGAGATCAGTAATCCCGCTTTTACCGGTGTTACCCAGACAGGGTATCTTTCCCGTAAACGCTGGGGGGGTGAAAGCCAAATGAATAAAGTGAGTGTAGATTATACAGAACCCGTAATTCGTTTAGGCGAACTTTATTTGAATTATGCGGAGGCAGCAAACGAAGCTTACGGTCCCACTTCACCGGTTCCCGGCGCTACAATGTCAGCTGCAGATGCAATAAACGTGATTAGAAACAGAGCTGGAATGCCCAATATATTGCCTCAGTTCTTAACAGATAAAGAGACATTCAGAGAAAGAATAAAGAACGAGCGTACGATCGAACTGGCTTTCGAAGGTCAGTATTATTACGATATTCGTCGTTGGATGGATGCACCTAAATCATATTCGGGGACCCTTTATGGTATTGTTGTAGAGAAAGTAACTGCAACAACCGATTATCCTACCGGGTATAAGTATACCAGGGCTCCTTTAGTTGCAACCCGTCAAATAGCCTGGCAAGAAGGTATGTATTATCTTCCCTTTGCCGATAAGGATTACAAACTGATGAAGAATTTCGTGTTCGGTCCAAAATGGTAATCAACAAATAAAACAAAACACAATGAGTAAAAAATATATATTCAGTAACATAATGCGTCTTTGCTTTCTTTGTATGTTAATAGTTCTTTCGTCAGGGATGATGGCACAAGGGAATATGAACAATAAATTAAAACAACAGTTTAAATTAACTATTACAGACGAAAAAGGAATTCCTCTTCCCGATACGCAACTCATAATTGGTGAAGGTGAAAAGTACCTTTCAACGGATAAAAAGGGAAATGTGGTTTTTGAAGCAGAAACAAGTGACATGTTGAAATTTTCATTGCCAGGATACGGAGACGTAATAACCATAGCCCAAAAAATGATAGGTGAAAGTACGCTAAAACTGACTAATCAGAAACTTTTCACCGGTTCAAGGGACTTAATCCAAATGCCGTTTGTTGATTTAAAGAAACGAAATATTACAAGCGGTACGGTAGTAATAAGTGGTAAAGAGTTGGAAAAATATACAGGTACTGATATCCGGAATGCTTTTAGTGGTCTGGCGAGTGGGTTGGTGATAACAGAATTGAATGGATCACCGGGAGTAAATGTTATTGAAAATTACAACGGTAATACTGAGAAAGTATCCGTAAAACTAAGAGGACGTTCTCCGATGTATCTGGTAGATGGTGTGCCAACAAATATGACAGAGATGCCGCTCGATCCAAGTGAAATAGAGTCGGTAACAATTATCAAGGACATTGTAGCCAAGGCAATGTATGGTGCAGTTGGTGCTGATGGCGTGATATTGATTAAAACGTATCACGGTAAATTGAACGAAAGAACCGTTAAGGTCAATGTTGAAAAAGGAACAAGTATTGTTGACCGTATGCCAACATGGACAAATGGTGGCGAATATGCGCAATTAAACAATCTGGCAAGAGCAAACAGCAATCTCAGGGATAATAAAAATTTACCTCTTTTATACCCACAGGCAGCGATTGATAAATATTCGGTCAATGATGGATATAACTTGTCTTATCCAAGCAACGACTTCCGGAGTTTAATGTTTAAGAATACGATGGATTATAACAGGGTAAACGTATCTGCTTCCGGTGGTAACGAAAGTGTCCGATATTTCAGTTACCTTGGCCTAAGTAACGAAGGTGACATGTTTAAAATCGGCAACAAATCGGATTATAACCGGATTGTAAGTCGGTCGAACCTGGATATTAAGATCAACGAGGTGTTGAAAGTTCGGTTAGGCATATATGGCGCAATGGGCATTCGTAACACACCGATTTTTAATAGTGGACGAGAATATCTGGCCTTAGACTCAGCACTTCTTATTGCGAACAAAACTCCTCCAATTGCTTTCCCCGTATATGCAAACAATAGCCCTTCGCTGGATAAGCCCTGGTATGCAGTTACTTCTTTATATGGAGAGAATCCTATCGGTGCATTAACAGGTAAAGGATATTACACTGAATCAGCTCGCACCGGTTCCACTAATCTGGCTTTTGATTATGATATGTCGCACATAATTAAAGGATTATCATCCGTCACTTTTCTTGGATTCAATATCCAGAATCAGGTCCGATTGGGTAAATCTACAAATTATGCTGCTTATACGGTAACTCCGGCTCTAACCGTATTAGGAAAGGATACTGCGTTATTAACAAAAGTTCATGATGGCGTGGATCAATCAAGTTTATCAAAACTCGATAATTACTATTTCCAGACTTTTGTGGTTAATCAGACATTCAAACATACGGTTGACATTGGTAAAGCAAATTTAGTAAACACGGTTACTTATTCCATGACCAGAGCAACCCGTGCTGACTACACTGATGACCAACGACAACAGAGTTTAATCTGGAGTGGTATTTTAAATTACGACAATAAATACAGCCTTCAGGGAGTCGTAAATTATGCCGGTACGTATAGTTTTGCGGCGGAAAACCGTTATAATGCTTTTCCTTCGCTTGGTGCAAGCTGGGTTATTTCAGAGGAAGATTTTATGAAGTCGATCGGGTTTATTGATTATTTAAAACTACGAGCTGAAGCAGGTATCCTTGGATATGACAATTTCCAGGCTCCTTTCTATTACAGGGATAATTATTCAACTGCAACCTCTGGTGCATTTGGTCCGTCAACCTCAGGTTGGTTAGGTAGTGCAACTGAAACAAGTATCGCACGTACAACCCTTAAAAGAACTGGAAATCCTGATTTGGGCTGGGAAAAAAGAAAGGAATTTAATGTGGGTTTAGATGCTTCCATGTTTTCCAAAAAATTGAATATGGAAGTAAGCTATTACAATCAATTGCGTGAAGGAATTATTTCACAGGTTTCGAATACGATTCCTTCCTTATTGGGATTAGGGAGCACTACACCAAAACTGAATTTCGAAAACATACGCTATAGTGGTATTGAAGCATCTATCCGCTATAATAACAATATTGGTGATTTCAATTATTCTATCGGCTGCAATGCTTCGACGCAAGATGCGATTTATGAAAAGGTGGATGAACCTAATTATCGAAACAGTTATCAATCGCTCAACGGGAAATCCATCTATAACTACTATGGTTTGACTTATATTGGCAAATATCAAACAGATGCAGAAGCTTTGGCAGTTCCGTCACTTTATGATAATGTTCTTCACAAAGGGGATTTGAAATATAAAGATATGAATGGTGATGGGGTAATTGATGACAATGACCGTTCTGTTATTGGAAATACTGCACCACGGTTGAATTATTCGCTAAACCTGGTATTAAGATATAAAGGTTTTGAACTTTCGGTTCTCGGAACGGGAATAGCTTCCGTAGATTTACCACTTACAAGCAGTTATTTCTGGAACGGCTGGGGTGATTCAAACTATTCTTCTTTTGTAAGAAATAACTTAACTTCAGGATCTTATCCGGGATTGACTTATACAAAGGTGGAAAATAACTTTAAACCTTCTAATTACTGGTTAGTTGATGGAAGTTACTTTAAAATACAGGATGTACAACTTGCTTACCATTTCCCTGGAAAATTATTGCAGAAAGTGGGAGTACGGGAACTCTGTTTATTTGTGAACGGCACAAATCTTTACACTTTTACGAAAGTTAAGGATGTAGATCCGGAAGCAATTAATTCAGGAGTAACCACTTATCCATTGTTTATGAACATAACCGGTGGAATAAAATTAACTTTTTAAACAGCTAATCATATGAAAAATATAAAATTTGGAATATTAGGTATTATCCTGATTTTTATGAATTCTTGTGCCAATATGTTGGAACCTTATCCAAATGGTGATATCTCCGGCAGTGATATATGGAATTATCAGGACAAAGTACAAGGCCTGGTGAACCAATGCTACACGTATATGCCACAAAATTACAGTGACAATGAAGGAGCACTGATTGATTGTGCAACAGATGATGCTGTAAATACAAGTACAACAAATAGTATGTCTAAATTGGCTGTCGGCTCACTTACTACAGGACAGGATGTTTTTGCAACCTATTGGTCGCGCGATTATCAGGCCTTGTACTTTCTGAATACCTTTCTAAAAGGCAACAGAGGATATAATACACGGTATTTAGTGAATCCTCATTACAATGATTTGGTCAGAAATCGTCTGCAAGGTGAAGCTTTTGCTTTACGTGCCTGGTTTCAATGGGATTTGTTGAAGAAATTCGGAGGTAAAGGTGTGAAAGGACTGATGCTCGGATTCCCGATTGTTTTAGAACCTTTGGATGCAACTAAAGATATAAACCTGCCTCGTAACACGTATGATGCATGTGCACAACAAATCCTTAATGATTGTGATTCAGCATATAAATATCTCCCTATTGCCCATCGTGATTTTCTGGTGCCGGTTGTAGCCGATAGAATTTATTCGGGGAGCATGTATTGGGGTCGCATGGATGGGATTACTACCCGTGCAATCAAATCACAAGTCTATTTGACATGGGCCAGTCCCAGATTTAATGCTGCTAATGATATCTCGCGTTGGGATAGTGCCGCTGTAAATGCAAAAAGAGTGATTGACTTTAAAATGAAAGTCGACAATGTTACAGCCGGTTTTAATATGGCAAATAAAGTAGAGTGGTTTAATCCGAATTTTCCGGGTATTGTTTTCTCATCCCGTTATGTTGACAGCAGTGATGCTATGGAACGGATGTTTTATCCGGGTGGTTTTCAGGGTAACGGTGTTATGGGTGCCACTGAAGATCTGGTGGAATCATTCCCAATGAAAAATGGTTATCCAATATCGGATCCACGAAGTTTGTATGATCCGGCTAATCCTTATCTGAACCGTGACCCTCGTTTCTATAGTGTCGTGTTTTATAATGGAGCAAAAGCTGTACAGGATGGAACAACTACGACAATGTATACCTTTGATAATTATGAAGGAGGAAAAGATGCTGCATTTGCAAGCTCAAGCAATAGCAGGACCAATTACCATATCAAAAAGTTTGTTTACATGGGCCTTAACTGGTCAAATACCACTATAAAAAAAGCACAACATGCCAAATTCTTTTTCCGTTGGGCACATATGTGTTTGAATTTTGCTGAAGCAGCTAATCATGTAGTGGGTCCGGTGGATGCTTCAAAATATGGACTTTCAGCTAAAACTGCCATTCAATATTTACGCACCCGCAAGACTTACGACAATGCTACAGGAATTACTGTAGATCCTTATCTGGATGAAATAAGCGCTTCCGGAACTGACCCGTTTAATGAGTTTGTAAAGAATGAAAGAAGGCTTGAAACATGTTTTGAAGGTATGAGATTTTACGATTTACGAAGATGGACAACCAACCTGACGGATTTAAATAAAACGGCTCATGGTGTTAAGATCGTAAAGAATGCTGATAATACTTTTACATACACTACCGTTGATGTGGAAAACCGCAATTATAAATCGGCTTATATACCTATCCCTTACTCGGAAATTCTTAAATCAGGTAAATTGGAACAGAACGAAGGCTGGGACAGTTGGAATTAATTTATTAAATAAAATATTATGAAGAAAATATTAGGATTCATTCTTTTGATTTTTACAATGACATCATGTTATGATGATTATGTAAAAGATTACACATACAATGCGGTTTATTTTGCCTATCAGTATGATGTTCGAACATTTGTGGTTGGTGAAGGTATGCAATTTGATTTTGGCGTCGGTCTGGGCGGCACTATGACCAACTCGAAACAACGTGTTGTCACATACAGTATTGACACCACCCTGATTACTCCGGCTGCATTGGCTGCAATGAAAGCCAGTTCCACGACATACATTAAGTCGGAAATGACGCCAGTTGGTGCTATAAGCCTTTTAAACCCGGGTTATTATTCCCTGACCAATGGGAGTAAGTTTATTATTGAAAAAGGTCAGGATGCAGGTAAAGTGACAATCAGGCCCGATTCGGCTGCCTTTTTAGCTGATCCGAAATCCCTTATTCCGAATTATGTTTTGCCATTGAGAATAACAAGTGCCGGTACAGATTCAATTTTACCATTGAAAAGGACCATAATTATTGGCATTAAATATGAAAATATGCTGTTCGGTAATTATTGGCACGGTGGACAAACCATTCGGTTCACAGCCGCAAATGTAGCAAAAGACACCTTAAAATATTTTACCGCCATCCCATCTGCCGAATCAAAAGTATGGGTGTTAAAAACAACTGCTCCCTTTGAGTTGACGGTAAATGGTTATTCAGGTATCACAGGTACTAAACAAGAGTTGAAACTTGCACTTAATGGAACTACCATCTCGATTGGAAGTGCCATTGCTTCTACTTTTGCTTACAGTGCATCCGGCGATTGTGTTTTCAACAGAGCTAAATTGCTTCAGGACAGAAAAATATATTTAAAATACAAGTATGTAGATGCAACTGGATATACCTGTTATGCTACAGATACCCTGACTTTCAGAAATCGTATCAGAGATGGTGTGAATGAATGGCAGGATGAAAATCCATCCCATTATTAAATAATTAGTTGGTTTAGGTTAGATTGTCAGGTAAGCAGGAGGATGTTTGGTATATGTCCTCCTGCAAATCTGAAATTTATATCATCGACGATCAGATCTTTCTCCAAACTTATTTACTGCGTTTATTTGTTGTTTTACTGATCTACACGATCGGGATTAAATTTTGTATCTAAAAGTACATTCTGAAACGGCGAACAAACGCATTTGTCATTTTTTTATTTTACTATGAAAAAATCAACTATCGCTGTCATTCTCTTTATTACATTTCTGCCTATTCCTTTGGCTTTAAAAGCTCAGGATGATTGTTCTGTAAGCGGACTGTTAGTCGAAGCAAAAACGAGCACTACAGCTGCGTATAAATCATATGCAACAAGAACGATATGTCAGTTGCCCGATTTTTATGAAAATGCACCAACTATTTCAACTAACATTTATGGAAGCCGCACCGACAAACAAACTATAGCCACTGGTTTTTATTATACTCAGTTTATTGATGGCCGTTGGTGGGTAGTCGATCCACTCGGTTACCTGAATATTTGCCGGGCAGTAAATGCCATCGCACAAGGCAACGGAACAACATCCAAAAATGCTTTCACTTCTAAATTTGGAAATACGAATGCCTGGATGAACAGTACCAAGCAATTATTAAACGACAATGGTTTTTTCTGTGCCGGTGCCTGGTCGACTACCTCCTCAATAACGTCCAATCCGAATCAAACGACAAAACCGTTGGCTTATACAATTATCTTAAATTGGATGAGTGGCTTTGGCTCAACCCGTACTTACCAACAATCAGGCCATATGGGCTACCCCAATGATGCCATTTTTGTCTTTGAAAGTGGATTCGCTGCTTATTGTGAATCAAAAGCCCAGGCCCTGGCAAGCAATAAAAGTGATAAAAACATATTCGGATATTTTACGGATAACGAATTGCCGTTTTATACTAAAAGTTTAAATAACTTCTTACGTTTAGGCAAAACATCCCTTACGGATGAAAATTACCTGGCTACCAGGAAATGGTTGTCTGATAATGGCTATGCGGAAGCTGATACCCTGAATTCAGATATTCAGGCCAGATTCCTGGGTTTTGTTGCTAAAACCTATTTTTCGACGGTATACAATGCCATTAAAAAGTACGACCCGAATCATATGGTACTCGGTCCTCGTATAAATGTCGCTGAGGCTCGTGAAAACAGCTATTTTATGCAAGCTGCCGGGCCTTACGTGGATATTCTGGCTGTCAATTATTATGGTGTCTGGACACCTGATATCCCCGGAAACATCAATTGGGGTAAAAATCTCGGTAAGCCATTTATGGTTACGGAGTTTTATACAAAAGGAACTGATGTGGGCCTTGCCAATACAAGCGGTGCAGGTTGGATTGTAAAAACACAATTGGATAGGGGGTATGAATATCAAAATTATACATTAGGCCTGTTGGAATCAAAGTATTGTGTAGGATGGCATTGGTTTAAGTATTTTGATAACGATCCTTCCGTAGATTCAGATCCTTCAAATATAGATGCAAACAAGGGGATTGTCAATCTCTCATATGAACCATATGCCCCTTTAATGGAGAAGATGAAAGCACTCAATTTAAAGGTCTACAATCTGATCGACTATTTTGATAAACCCAAGATTGTTACCAACCTTTATCCTGAAGCCGATGCTTATTATAAAGGCACTGAAAATCACGGAGTAGATGACCGGTTAGGAATTAAAAACTCAACTGACGGAAATCAGCGTGAATCATTTTTGAGATTTGATTTAACCGGTCTTGATAAAAATATCAATGATGTTGATTTGCATTTATCTGTCTTACGAGCGGGAGATGCAGGGATTACCTATAAAGCAGATTTTGTATCCGATGATTCATGGACTGAAAGCAGTATTACTCTTGCTAATCATCCGGCAGTCACTTATGAAATCGGACGTTGGACCAATAGCTCGGATGTTACATTGGACGTAAAGAAATCGTTCTTAGAAACACTGGATGCAGATAAAAAACTATCGATAAAACTGTCTGCAGTCAATGTGGTTGTCTCTCAACTTGAGTACGCTTCACGGGAAAATACAGTTGTCACTTTACGCCCACATTTAGAGATTACAGGAGCAGGTCCTTCAAATGTAGCCAATTTAGATGAGCTATACGTCCAGGCTAAAAGAGTCCCTGCCTTTAATCCGGACACATTGGTTTATAACTTATTACTTCCTGTGGGTACTACAGCTAATCCAGGTATCCTTTATGAAGTGCCAAACCCGGGAATGAATGTAACAATCACTAACCCGGTCAATGTCCTTTCAACCCTGCAGGCAAACAGAACAGCTACAATTAATGTCGCTTCAGCGGATGGTTCAAATCACAGGACGTACACGCTTAATTTCAATGTGGATGGGATTGTTTCTGCCGTTGATGAAACCAGTAATAATATAGCTTTTTCAGTGTTTCCTAATCCGGTTAGTATCAATGGACATTTAAAGCTGATCATTGAAAGTGTGAATGAGCAGAATAATATTATTTCAATTGCTGATTTAAGTGGTAAAAATATATATATGACCAACTTATCCGGATCAAATTCAATAATATCATTAACTGGAATATTAAAAGGGATGTACCTTTTGACAGTTAAAAATACTTCAGGAATGTCAGTTAAGAAACTTGTAATAAACTAAATTAACATGATTAATTTTAAGTGTTTATACATTCGAAATGTAATTACAACCCGGTCTTTTGTAGATTCAAAGTAAGTATACAGAAAATAAAAGAAGTTACATACTTAATGGCTTAATTGAAAGCATATAAAGTTGCTGATATAAATGGATTTAAATATTAAATAGTATGAAATCAATCCTCAAAGTTTATTCAATTATATTTTTCCTTTTTTGTATTTGTCTTTTACACGCATGTAAGAATGACGAAACTGTTTCCCCAATTCCTAAACCGGAAGGTACAACGAATCCTGATACGATTGTCAGGAAAGATAGTACCGGCCTAAGATATATTTCTCCGTTTCCTTTTGGGGCAGCTATTAATATTAATACGCTTAAATCCAGTACTGTTTACAGAAACACAGTTATTAAAGAGTTTAATAGTGTGACTGCCGAGAATGTCATGAAGATGAAAAATATCAGCCTGGGACGAGGTCAGTATTACTGGGATGATGCAGATTATTTGATTGCATTTGCCCAGGCCAATAAAATGCGTGTTCATGGGCATACATTGGTATGGTATAATTCGACACCTGCATGGATTGCAAATTTTGTAGGAACAAAGGATGAATGGAAAGCCATTTTACACGAATATATTTTAGCTGTTGTTGGGAGATACAAAGGTAAGATTCAATCATGGGATGTGTTAAATGAGGCTATAAATAGTGATGGATCTAACAGGGATTGTGTATGGCTTCAAAATATCGGTATTGAATATATTGATCTGTGTTATCAATATGCGCACGAAGCAGATCCCAATGCTTTATTATTCTACAACGATTTTGGTACAGAATATAGTGCGCCAAAACGTACAGCAATAAACAAACTTGTTTTAGATTTAAAAAGCAGGAATGTGCCAATCGATGGTATCGGTTTGCAAATGCATACCAGCATTGACAGGGCAAACAGTTCTATTCAAAACGCGATTGCTGTTGCTGCATCAACCGGGATGAAAATTCATCTTTCGGAGTTTGATGTAAATATAAATTATCAAAATCTTACTACCCTGACTTACAATGCTACTCTGGCTGCTGCTCAAAAAGATAAATATAAAATTACGGTAAAAGCTTTTTTTGATTTACCTGCCAGTCAACGGTATGGCTTTACATTTTGGGGCGTATATGATACTTTGACGTGGATTAATGCAACCGCTCCCGATTGGCCATTGCCATTTGATAATGACTATAATAAGAAGGATGCATATTACGGTATTTTGGAAGGCTTGAAATAATGTACTGATAATAATTTCAATAAATAATACAACTATGATCTCAAGATTTCAAATCTCAGTTCTGCTTATTCTGTGTATCTTTCCAATAAGAGGGTTTGCAAAGGATCATGCAATAACTGTCCCTGTAGAAGCAAGGGAGAATGCCAAAACCCCGGAATGGAAGAACTATGAAGCTCAAACAGTAGCATTGATTCCGGGATTTAAAAAGACCAAAGAGCCCGGGCTCAATCAATATGGTGGCTGGTTACAGGATAAAAGAGCTGCAACTGGATTCTTCAGGACTGAATTGATCAATAACCGTTGGTGGATGATCGACCCTGATGGAAATCCGTATTATTTCAAAGGTGTGGCTGTGTTCACTGCCGGTGATTCCGACAACCAGAAGAAGAACCTGAATAATAAATTTGGGAATGACTCTGTATGGGCTGAAAAAGAAAGCCGCATGCTTGAATCGTATGGGTTTAATGGTGCAGGTGCCTGGTCGGAAGTGAATGTGTTTCACAAAATGAAGAAACCGTTGCCTTTCACCGTTATTATCAACCCAATGTCCGGCTATAGGTCAGATCACCTGAAACGATTTGGCGGAAAATATAAGTTCAATGGCTGGCAGGGATATCGTTTTGATCTGGTTATGGTTTTTGATCCTGAATTTGATACATATTGTACCAGAAGTGTTCAGGAAATTACAAAATACAAAGACGATAAGTTCCTGATCGGCTATTTTACAGATAATGAATTGCCCTGGATGAATGATGCGTTAGACCGACACTTGAATTTTCTGGCAAAGGATGAGCCAGGCTACATTGCTGCTAAAAAATGGCTGGACGACCGTAAAGGGAAAGATGCTTCGGTAAGTGACATTACCCGGGAGGACCGCATGGCTTTTACTGCCTATTATTTCGAAACCTATATGCAAAAAGTAACTTCTGCACTGCGTAAAGCCGATCCGAATCATATGTACCTGGGTTGCCGTTTTAACCAGGATAAGGAACAGGAACTTACAAACCCTGAAATATTCAGGGTGGCAGGTAAATACATGGATGTTATTTCAATCAACCATTACCGGAAATGGCAACCCATCAAGGAAGAAATGGATAATTGGGCTGCATGGTCAGGCAAACCGTTTCTGATTACTGAATGGTACACCAAAGGTGAAGATTCCGGATTGCCAAATAATACCGGTGCGGGTTGGAATGTCCACACACAGGTCGATCGCGGTTATTTCTACCAGAACTTTACCATTGAATTGTTACGCAGCAAATCCTGTGTGGGATGGAACTGGTTTAAATACCAGGATAACGATCCGTTGAACCTTAAAACAGATATCTCAAACCGTGACTCCAACAAAGGACTGGTGGATTCTGCTTATAGCCAATATCTTCCAATGCTTCTGAAAGCTAAGGAATTGAATGATAATGTGTGGAATCTGATCCGTTTCTTCGATAAAAACGGGAAATGATATATCTCTCCCGGGTTCTTTTAAAACTGAGGATAGTTTTACTAATGAAAGAATGTATGAGTAAAGGTCAAAATATATTGTCCGGTTTTGAATGGTGTTATGAGTAAAAATATCTGAGTATGTGCAACTAAATACAAGATAATATTTATTGGACTATTTCATATATATAAATTTTCAGATTTTATTTTAACAGGGGTTTTGATCCCAAAGCCCTTAAAAGGACGATGCTAAGACGCAGCATCCAAAATTTATTTTTTTCACTTGGACATAAATGGATTACTCTTATTCCCTTTTTACTCCCTCTCCATTCGGAGAGGGTCGGGGTGAGGTCGTGGTTTTAATGTCAGAGGCAAAATAGTTCATTAAATCCCATTCATTAATAACCACAATAAATCACAACACTTCTTCGTTTAAAATTTTCCCACTCTTCAATTCCATTTTCTGGTAATTTTACAATGTCTGTGTCATGTCTTTTTCACCTGTTTTATGTTGTCAATTGTAAACTCAGATTTTCCGGAGGTGATTCAATATTAAATGATTTATGTATGTCCAGATTCTTGTTTTTTACTCTCATAGATAGTGAGGAAGTCATGCTAATTATGTAACTTGCTCAAAATAGGTGTTATAATCTTAATACTTACGTTGTTCCGTTTTTCATTAAATCAATTTTATTTAATCTGTTCCATTAAAAGATATCTTTGTATATTGAAAAATCAGATGTTTAAGTGTTAATAATCCAATCATATACTGACTGAAGTATAAATTTGTTCAGCCGTGGAAATTAATCTTTAAAATAAAAATATCAGACATGAACAGTCACAAATTTTTTGCAGCAATTGCTATTACACTTGCATTCGGTTTACTATCCTGTACTGACAAAACTCCTGTCACTCCGATACCAATAACGATTGTCCCGGTAACCCCGGTCGATACTACTCATAGTAAGCCCGGCGATGGGATTTATAATACTGTAAATACCCGTACAAACGCACTGAGTACTAAATGGACAGCTTACACGGCTAAAACAGTAGACCATCTGCTGGGATTTTCGTATTCGAAAGATCCTGTACTAGGTACTTATGGCGGGTATAAAGTAAACCAGTCGACAGCAACCGGTTATTTCAGGGTTGAAAAGAAAGGTGACCGCTGGTGGATTATTGATCCGGAAGGATATCCGTTTATCAACAGGGGAGTTGCTGTTTTTGTTGCCGGAACATCAACCAATCAAAAAACTGCATTGACTAATAAATACGGTTCATCACAGAACTGGGTGAATTCAGAAAGTAATTTGCTCAGGTATAATGGATTTAACGGGGCTGGAGCCTGGTCGGATGTAGATCTGATCCGTAGTTCTACAAAACCGTTGGCATATACCGTGATTGTGAGCCCTATGGGAGCCTATAATACCCAGAATTTGAAAAACTACGGGGGTACTTATCCGGTTATACCGGGAACTTCACAAGGATGGCAAGGGTACCGGTATGATTTAGCCATGGTGTTTGACCCTCAATTTGACACGTACATTCAAAGTTCCATATCCGTGATTTCAAAATATGCAACGGATAAGAATTTGCTGGGATATTTTACAGATAATGAATTGCCGTGGGTGAATGATGCCCTGGACCGCCATATCAAATACCTTGGAATCACCGAACCCGGATACATAGCAGCCAAGGCATGGTTGGATGCCAGAAAAGGCAAGAGTTCCACAGCAGCGGATATCACAGCAGCAGATAGGATTGCATTTAATGGTTTCTATTTTGAAACCTATGTTCAGAAGGTTGCAGCGGCTGTACGCAAATACGATCCAAATCATATGTACCTGGGTTGTAAATTCAACCAGTGGAGTGAAGAATTAGCGAGCTCCGAAATTTTCAGGGTAGCGGGAAAATACATGGATATCGTATCCATTGACCATTACCAGAAATGGCAACCGGATATGACCGTCATGACAAACTGGACCACCTGGTCGGGAAAACCTTTTATGGTGGTTGAGTTCTATACCAAGGGAGAAGACTCCGGACTGCCAAACAATACCGGTGCGGGTTGGAATGTGCCGAGTCAACTGGACAGAGGTTATTTCTACCAGAACTTTGCCATTAACCTACTTCAAAGCAAATGCTGCGTGGGCTGGCATTGGTTTACCTATCAGGATAACGATCCATTGAATTTAAATACCGATGTTTCGAACAGGGACTCAAACAAAGGAATTGTAAACAGTGATTTTACGCCTTATACACCGTTGATGGATAATATCAAAAAGCTGAACGAACATGTGTATGAGTTGACACAGTTTTTTGACAAGTAATTTGAATAGTAACATGAACGCTCAAATATTTTTATTGTTATCGTCTCTTATTATCCCGATAGGCATTGCTCTTATCCGAACCCCTCTCTATTTGAAACGTGAAAAGGATTGGACAATGGAATTTAGATGTTGGACGTTTTAATACAGTATTCCTAACAAACAAACTTTGATATTACAAACACTATTTTTATGAAAAACAGTAAACTGCTATGTATTTTCTTTGTTTCATTTCTGATTTTACCTTTTTTTGCTAAAAGCCAGGTTGTAAGTTCAACCCATGAACTCATTGTGGAAGCTAAAACAAAGCCTTCTACGGTTTATAAAAGTTATAGTACCCGTACCATTGAGCAATTGACGGGATTTAATGTAAAAAAAGCAGTTCCTGTCAATATCTACGGAAGCAGGACTGATAAAAGATCGAAAGCTACCGGATTTTTCAGAGCTGAACTGATTAACGGACGCTGGTGGGTTGTTGACCCCGAAGGATATTTAAATATCTGCCGTGCAGTAAATGCCGTTCAGCCGGGGAAAGGTACTATCTCAAACAAGGCATTCGCTGCCAGCTATGATAATAATCCAGCCACGTGGATGAGCAGCACCATGGATTATCTGAATGAAATCGGCTTTTATGTTGCCGGTTCATGGTCGGCTGTTTCAACAATTACTTCCAATCCACGCCAACTTACGAAACCACTGGCTTATACCATCATCCTGAACTGGATGAGTGGTTACGGCAGCAGCAGGACTTATCAGCAATCAGGTCATATGGGGTATCCGAACAATGCAATTTTTGTTTTTGAAAAAGGCTTTGTTGAATATTGCGACAAAAGAGCCAAAGAACTGGTAAAGAATAAAGAAGATAAAAACCTTTTCGGGTATTTCACCGATAATGAATTGCCTTTTTATGGGAAAAGCCTGAATATGTTCTTGAGATTGGGTAAAACATCACAAACGAATGAAAACTATCTGGCAACTAAAAAATGGTTGGCGAATAGCCATTTTACTGAAGCTGATACAACAAATGCTGAAGTGAGAAATAAATTTCTGGGGTATGTCGGTGAAACATACTCTAAAGTGGTTAATACTGCCCTGAAGAAATATGATCCGAATCACATGAACCTTGGATCCCGGGTGAATGTAAAGGAAGCATTAAATGATCCGTACTTTATGCAGGCATTTGGAAAGAATGTGGATATTCTGGCGATCAATTATTATGGAGTCTGGACTCCGGATAGCACTTCGATGAGCAATTGGGGTACGAACCTGAAGAAGCCATTTATGGTAACCGAATTTTATACCAAAGGGGAAGATTCAGGTTTGGCTAACACAGGAGGTGCCGGTTGGATAGTGAAAACCCAGTTAGAAAGGGGTTATGCCTATCAGAATTATACCCTGGCACTTCTGGAATCAACGTATTGCGTGGGTTGGCATTGGTTTAAATATATGGACAATGACCCTACCATCAAGGCTGATCCTTCGAATATCGATGGAAATAAAGGAATTGTAAAAACAGATTACGCTCCCTATTCCCCATTGGTTGGGAAAATGAAAGAACTTAATCTGAAAGTGTATAACCTGATTGATTATTTTGATAAAACAAAGTAATACATTTATTTTGTAAGACTCACACCCAAACCCGAAAGAGAAATTGTCTTCCGGATTAGCCCAGCCAGGTAAATAATACTATTTTTTTCTATGTGTTTAAATAACACAGTTCAAATTTGATAGAAATAAATAATTAACGTATATTTACGGCTTGAAATACTCCTGTTTTCTTACCCTGTGAAAGGATGCTTAAAGGGTTTTGATTCAAAGGGAAAGAAGCTTTTCATATATTGAAAAGAGTATGCAGCATAACCATTAGTAATCGATATCATTTATGAAACGTAATTTTCTGACCTTCATCCTGAGTTTTATTTGCCTGTTGAGCTTTGCGCAAGCAAAGGTTGACAAAAAACTAGTTTATCAAACCATGCATAAGGTTGCCGATTGGCAGTTGTCGCATTTCGAAGGCCAGGTAAATGCAGGATCTCAATATAAAAACTCCCATGCGCTGTGGTCCTGGACAAATGGTGCCATGTACCTGGGTATGCTCGATTGGGCAAAGTTAAGTAAGGAAGAAGTGTATTTTGATTTTTTAAAGTCAGTAGGGGAAAAGCAAGCATATACTCCCGGACCAAGTTTGTTTCATGCCGATGACATCTGTGTCAGCCAGTTATACCTTGAACTTTTTGCCCGTTACAAGGATTCGGCTATGATAAAACCCACGTTGAAACGAATGAATTTTGTGCTTGCTAACCGAACATACGGGGATCTTGATTTTACCCGCAAAGGGAATAGTGCCCGTTGGAGTTGGTGTGATGCCTTGTTTATGGCACCTCCGGCTTATGCCCGTGCAACAAGGATTACCGGGAACAGTAAGTATCTTGATTTTATGAATGAAGAATATAAAGTAACCTATGATACTTTATTCGATAAGTCACAAAGACTGTTTTACCGCGATACCCGTTATAAAACACAGAAAGAGGCAAATGGTGAAAAAATATTCTGGGGAAGAGGAAACGGATGGGTAGTTGCCGGATTGTGTATGATCATTGATAATATGCCTGAAAATCAACCTGCCCGATTAAAATACATCAAGCTATACCGGGAGATGATGGAACGTGTGGCCGGATTACAGGATAAAAACGGTTTTTGGCATTCCAGTTTGTTGGACCTGAAAAGTTATCCGATGCCTGAAACGAGTTGCTCCGGATTTTTTACATACAGTCTGGCATGGGGGATAAACAGAGGGTTTCTTCCGGCGAAAAAGTATAAACCAATTGCCCTAAAAGCATGGAAAGCACTGAACTCAGCCGTACATCCAGATGGAAAAGTCGGCTGGGTGCAACCCATAGGTGCCGATCCTAAAAGCGTAACTTTCGATATGACAGAAGTCTATGGAGTCGGAGCCTTTTTAATGGCAGGTTGCCAGATGTACAACCTGAAATAATTAATAATTAATAATTAATAATTACCAGGATGCTGAAACATAGGCTTTTGTAGATTAGCAAATATGTCATTAAATATCTCCGATTACTTAATACAGGATGACCTTGGGCAACCAATGAATAAAAATTCAAATTAATCAATTTAATAAAAATGAAAAAAAACAGCATTATTTCTATCACCTTATTCTGTATTATTTTTTGTTTAAGTTCAGTAAGAGGTCAGAAAGAAATTTATTTAGATGTCAATCAACCCATTGACAAAAGAATAGAAAGCGCCTTGTCAAAGATGACAATGGAAGAAAAAGTGGCTATGTGCCATGCACAGTCTAAATTTAGTTCAAAAGGAGTCCCACGTCTGGGGATACCTGAAGTATGGACCGATGATGGCCCTCACGGCTTACGCGAAGAGGTATTCTGGGATGAATGGTCAGGTGCCAAGTGGACCAATGATTCATGTACTGCATTTCCGGCTTTAACTTGCCTAGCAGCGAGCTTTAACCCTCAGATGTCACTTATTTACGGACAGTCAATCGGGGAAGAAGCCCGTTACCGGAATAAAACAGTGCTGTTAGGCCCGGGTGTCAATATCTACAGGACTCCGCTCAACGGACGGAATTTTGAATATATGGGCGAAGACCCGTATCTTTCATCCCGCATGGTTGTTCCATACATTCAGGGTGTCCAACAAAATGGTGTTTCGGCCTGTGTGAAACATTTTGCATTAAACAACCAGGAAGTCAACAGAATGACAATTGATGTTGAAGTAAGCGACCGTGCACTACGTGAAATATATCTTCCTGCATTCAAAGCAGCTGTTGTTGAAGGAAAAGCCTGGTCCATTATGGGGTCTTATAATCAGTTTCGTGGTGAACATTGCTGTCACAATGATTTGTTGTTGAATAAGATCCTGAAAGGTGAATGGGCTTTTGATGGAGTTGTCATCAGTGACTGGGGTGGTGTACATGATTCCGACCAATCGGTGAATAATGGCCTTGACCTTGAAATGGGTACATCTACAAACGGATTAACATCGAAAGCAACTTCTACATATGCCGAATATTACCTGGCAAATCCATTTCTAAAAGGATTAAAGTCAGGAAAATACAGTGAAGAACTTCTGAATGATAAAGTAAGACGGATATTAAAACTTATTTTCCGTACGACCATGAGTGCCAATCGTCCTTTTGGACGGTTTGTAAGTCCGGAACATTCAGCTGCCGCTCTTCAGATTGCAGAACAGGGAATTGTCTTATTGAAAAACGATAAGCAACTTCTCCCAATAGCAGTAGGAAAGTATAAAAAGATTGCAGTAATCGGAGAGAATGCAACCCGAAGTCTTACTATCGGTGGTGGGTCATCATCGTTGAAAGTGGCTTATGAAGTTTCACCTTTGCAGGGGCTCATCAATAAATATGGCGCAGATCATGTTATTTATGCCAAAGGATATGCTTCCGGCAAATCGGACTATGGGCGTGAAGCAGCTTCTAAATTAAATGCTGATTCTTTATTGTCAGCTGCTGTAGAAGTAGCTAAAAATGCTGATGTTGTTTTGTTCGTCGGAGGACTGAATAAGAATCATAACCAGGATTGTGAAGGAGGTGACCGTAAGTCGTTGGACCTGCCTTTTGGCCAGGATAAACTAATTGCTGCGTTATTGAACGTCAATAAAAATGTGGTGGTAATCCTGAACAGTGGTAATGCAGTAGCCATGCCTTGGGTAAATGAAGTGCCGGCTATCCTGCAAGGGTGGTATCTTGGTTCTGAAGCAGGAAATGCAATGGCAAACGTGATCACCGGGGATGTAAATCCTTCCGGTAAGTTACCATTTTCTTTCCCAAAGAAGCTGGAAGATAATGCCGCACAATCTTTTGGCAAGGAATCCTATCCGGGTGACAATGGAAAAGAAAAGTACATGGAAGATATCCTTGTAGGTTACCGTTGGTTCGACACCAAGAAAATAACTCCGTTATTTGCCTTTGGGCACGGGTTGTCGTATACAACATTTGAATATGGTAAAATTAAAGCCGATAAAACCACGTATGCCGGGAATGAAACTGTAAAACTTACCTTCTCCATGAAAAATACAGGAAAGGTAAGAGGTGCTGAGGCTGCACAGGTCTATATTTCTGATGTAAAATCCTCCGTGCTTCGTCCACTAAAAGAATTGAAGGCGTTTTCCAAAGTCATGCTTGAATCCGGTGAAAGCAAAGAGGTGGAAATTAATCTGCCGGTAAAGGATTGGGCTTTTTTTAATGATAAAACCCAAACATGGGATATTGAACCCGGAAAATTTATTATCATGATTGGGTCTTCTTCAAAGGATATCCGTCAAACCTTACCGGTTGATGTTGTAACTAAATAATATAAAAGATTGACAGAAATTAGATTCTGATATCAACTGATCTAAAACTGTTGACACGTCAATAAAAAAGAGGAACCGAAAGTTCCTCTTTTTTATTATCAGATATAAAATCATTGAAAAACAAACTCTTTTCAACTTTTTAGTCATTTTAATGTTATTCAAAAAATGAGTATATTTGCACTTTTGAATGAAATTATATTCTCCTAATCAGATTTTATTTCCATTTTAAGGTATATAATAATAACAAACTCCTAACTCCTTAACTATTCATCATGAGTCTATTAAATGATACCGGCAAATATGTTTTGCTAATGAAACGGGTCTTAGTATTGCCAGATAGTCGAAAAATGTTTTTTCGTCAGTTCCCCAAAGAGTTGGAAAAGCTAGGACTACAATCTTTACCAATAGTGATCATAATATCTGTTTTCATTGGTGCAATTATGACCATGCAAACTAAATTAAATTCAGCGAATCCCTTATTGCCCAGTTATACTACCGGTCTGGTGACCAGGGATACCTTATTACTTGAGTTTTCTTCCACCATTATGTGTCTGATTTTAGCTGGTAAGGTGGGCTCAAATATTGCATCTGAAATTGGCACTATGCGAATCACGGAACAGATTGATGCACTTGAAATTATGGGCGTAAATTCAGCCGGTTATCTGATTTTACCTAAGATTGTTGCATTTGTTGTAATGATGCCTTTTTTAGTGATTTTCAGTATGGCTCTTGGTTTAATAGGTGGTTATGGCGTTGGACTACTTACAACTATAATTACTACAGGTGATTATATATCGGGTATACAGTATGCCTTTGTTCCTTTTTATGTGTTTTATTCTGTAGTAAAATCATTGTTTTTTGCCTTTATTATTGCTTCAGTTGCCTCATATTACGGCTATTATGCATACGGAGGTGCTCTGGATGTTGGTAAGGCCAGTACCAATGCTGTAGTAAATGCAAGTATCCTTGTTTTGTTTTTCAATATACTTATTACCAGTCTAATGTTGAATTAATTTCATTAAAAGAGAAAATGATAGAAGTAAAAAATGTAGATAAATCTTTTGACGGAAATCAGGTACTGAAAAATGTATCTGCTGTTTTTGAAACAGGCAAAACAAACATGATTATTGGTCAAAGCGGTTCAGGAAAAACTGTATTAATGAAAAGCATCATTGGATTACACCGCATTGATAAAGGGCGTATTGAATACGATGGTCGTAATTTGCCAGATATGAAGATGAAGGATATCCGGGTTTTAAGGCGTGAAGTAGGTATGTTATTCCAGGGTTCAGCGCTTTTTGACTCACTGACTGTATTGGAAAACGTAATGTATCCATTGGAGATGTTCTCTCCAACTTCAAGAGAAGAAATGGTTGAACGTGCTTATTTCTGCCTGAAGCAGGTAAATCTGGAAGAAAAAGCATTCGGTTTAGCTCCATCAGAAATTAGTGGAGGCATGCAAAAAAGAGTTGCCATAGCACGTGCTATTGCCCTTCAGCCAACCTATCTGTTTTGTGATGAACCAAATTCAGGGCTTGATCCTGTAACATCACTCATTATTGACAAGCTGATTCATGAAATCACGCATCTTTTTGGAATTACGACCATAATTAATTCACATGATATGAACTCGGTTATGGAGATAGGCGAAAATATTATCTTTATCGAAAAGGGTGAGAAAACATGGCAAGGGAACAATAAAGACATTTTTCATGTTCATAATGAAGCACTGAATGATTTTGTGTTTGCATCAGAATTATTTAAACAAGTCAAAAAGGTAAATCAATGAAAATTATTTCGTACAACGTGAACGGGATTCGGTCTGCACTAAGCAAGAATTTTACTGAGTGGCTTCAGATGGAAAATCCTGAAGTGCTTTGCCTGCAGGAAACTAAAGCACAGCCGGATCAGATTGATACAATGCTTTTTGCGAAACTGGGTTATACTTCATTCATCCATTCGGCTGAAAAAAAAGGATATAGCGGTGTTGCAATTCTAAGCCGCATTGCACCTGACAATGTTGTTATTGGCATGCAACATGAAGGTTTTGACTCTGAAGGAAGAGTAATCCGTGCCGATTTTGGGGATTTATCTGTTGTGTGTGTCTATATTCCTTCCGGTTCATCAGGAGAAATACGTCAGGCCTTGAAAATGGAATTTTTAAAAGCTTTTGCCCCATTTATAAATGATTTACGAAAGACCAGGCCCAATATCGTAGTATGCGGAGATTATAATATCTGCCACAAACCCATTGATATAAACCATCCTGAAAGAC
>Ga0302215_10000445_pt1 | contig 30124 bp, 27 predicted proteins | sample II_Fen_N3_1_FD_194580 | JGI IMG/M metagenome (GOLD analysis project Ga0302215, IMG submission 194580) | Peat permafrost microbial communities from Stordalen Mire near Abisko, Sweden - II_Fen_N3_1 | ecosystem: Environmental > Terrestrial > Soil > Wetlands > Permafrost | place: Sweden: Abisko... | reverse complement strand
TCAATAAAATGGAAATCAAAACTATTTTAACTATTCTCGAACTGTCCATTTTCATTATGTTCCAGTTTTTCATTTCCATTTCCACGTGGTTTGTCTTTTTCATATTTATCGAACACATGGGCGAGCGGCCGCTGGCTGTTTCCAACATTGGGCGAAGTTTGTACATTCTCCTTACTATTCCGGCCGGAGCACTGGCAACGACAGTCAACACACTCGTCAGCAATCTGATTGGAGCCGGACGAAAAGAAGAAGTGCTCCCATTTATTAACCGCGTGGCTCGTATCAGCGTGATTATTATTTCGCCGTTTGTACTCCTGGCACTCGTCTATCCGGCCATGTTTGCACACATTTACACCGACGATCCCGGCCTCATACTGGCCAGTATTCCGGTAATCCGGATAATTGCCATCGCCAACCTGTTTTTCGCATTCAGTTTTATAGTTTTCAACGGCGTGTCAGGCACCGGAAATACCCGTACAGCCTTCGCCATCGAGTTTCTGACGCTCTTTTTCTACATAAGTTACGTCTATTTCACAGCCATCGTTCACCCAAGCCCTACTCACGTAGTCTGGATGTCCGAATTTGTGTATTGGTCTCTCATTGGCGGCCTTGGCTATCTGTATTTATGGAAAGGAAACTGGCGGAAAAAAGAAATTTAATGTAATAATGAGCTAATGAGGTAATGTATCAATTGTAAGTTGGTCATACTATTTTTCGATATCATATTTTAATTGGCACATTTGCATATTATTTAATTGGCACATTTTTCTTACTTTTGCATAAATCTAATAATACAGTTACCATGGCCAAAACCAAATCAGTATATGTTTGTCAGAATTGCGGAGCCGATTCACCCAAGTGGATTGGCAAATGCCCTTCGTGCGGCGAGTGGAACTCGTATGTCGAAGAAATTATCAGCAAGGACAATTCTCCTAAAATCAATCTGGGCGGACTCGAAATAACCAAACAAAAACCCGTGCGCCTCACCGACGTGGAAACATCTGAAGAAAGCCGCATCGACACATCGAGTAACGAGCTGAACCGTGTACTGGGTGGTGGACTCGTGCCCGGCTCGCTGGTGCTTATTGGCGGTGAACCCGGCATTGGCAAGTCCACGTTGGTGTTGCAGGTGGTGCTGAACATGAATGGCAAACGAACGCTCTACATTTCCGGCGAGGAAAGCGTGAAGCAACTAAAGCTCCGTGCCGAACGCCTCAAATTTGAGAATCCCGATTGTTATATCGTCAGCGAAACGTCGCTCGAACAAATCTTCGTGCATATTCAAAACATCCAGCCCGATGTGGTGATTGTCGATTCCATTCAAACAGTTTCCACCGAAATGATTGAATCTTCGCCCGGCTCGGTGTCGCAGGTGCGCGAATGTGCGGCCAACCTGCTCAAATTCTGTAAAACAAGTTCAGTTCCCGTGCTTTTGATTGGTCATATCAATAAAGAAGGTAGCATTGCCGGTCCCAAAGTGCTCGAACATATTGTGGACACGGTATTGCAGTTCGAAGGCGACCAACATTATATGTACCGCATTCTCCGTTCAATAAAAAACCGTTTCGGCAGCACGTCCGAACTCGGCATTTTCGAAATGCAGCAAAATGGTCTGCGCGAAGTAAGCAATCCATCCGAACTGCTGCTTTCACAAAACCACGAAGGACTCAGCGGTGTGGCCATTGCTTCAGCTATCGAAGGCGTGCGCCCATTCCTTATCGAAGTGCAGGCGTTGGTCAGTTCGGCTGCTTACGGCACACCGCAACGCTCCAGCACGGGCTTCGATTTACGCCGCTTGAATATGTTACTGGCCGTTCTCGAAAAACGCGCCGGCTTTAAAATAGCTCAAAAAGATGTGTTCCTCAACATTGCAGGTGGCATCAAGGTAAACGATCCCGCCATCGATTTGGCGGTTATCTCGGCCATTCTTTCGTCGAACGTGGACATAGCCATCGAAAAACACGTGTGCGTGGCCGGTGAAGTGGGACTTTCCGGCGAAATCCGCCCGATCAACCGCATCGAACAACGCATTCACGAAGCTGAAAAGCTCGGTTTCAAAAAAATGATTATCCCCGAATACAACCTCAAAAGTCTCAACCTGACCAAACTCAATATCGAATTGATTCAGGTCAAAAAAGTGGAAGAAGCGTTTCGGGTATTGTTTAAAAGATGACCCCAACCCCCTAAAGGGGCTTAAAGAATGCATTAAGATATAATAAATAATACAAAACCGCCAGAATACGAAACTAACTAAAAGCCCCTTTAGGGGTTTGGGGCACAATATAAATTAATGATCATGACTCTCCGCACCGTAAATGTAACCCGCTATATCACTCCTTTACGCGAAGGAGGTTCGCTGCCCGCCCTCGCCGAAGCCGATGACGACTTCAAGTATGTAGTCAAGTTTCGTGGCTCGGGACATGGCACCAAAATGCTTATTTCCGAACTGATTGGCGGGGTGGTAGCCAAACTATTGAAGCTGCGCGTACCCGAACTGGTTTTTGTGCAGCTCGACGAAGTTTTTGGTCAAACTGAAGGCGACGAAGAAATACAGGATTTGCTGCAGGGCAGTCGTGGATTAAATCTTGGGCTGCATTTCCTGTCCGGTGCATTAACTTTCGATCCGGTAACTACCAAAGTGGATGGATTGCTGGCCTCTAAGATTGTGTGGATGGATGCATTTCTGACTAATGTGGACAGGACGGTGAAAAACACCAACATGTTGATGTGGCACAAAGAGTTGTGGTTGATTGATCATGGTGCAACGCTATATTTTCATCATTCATGGACGAACCATGAGAAACAAGCTTTGACTCCGTTTACACTGATAAAAGACCACGTGCTGCTTCCTTTTGCCGACCAACTGGAACAAGTTGACGGGGAGTGTAAACAAATTCTAACCAACGAAGTCATCAGGGAAGTTGTAAATCTGATTCCCGATAGCTTTGCTAACTGGACAGAAGACGGCGATACTCCAGAAACAATCCGTGAAGTTTATTATCAGTTTCTGACATCGCGACTAACTAATTCATCCATCTTTTTAAATGAAGCACTCCATGCAAGGGAAACAATTATTTGAATACGCCGTGATTCGCGTTTTGCCTAAGGTGGAGCGCGAAGAATTTATCAATGTCGGCATTATTTTGTTCTCCAAACGGGCAAAATACATTCGTATGATGTACAAACTCGATGCGGATCGGCTCTGTGCCTTTTCCACCGAGCTGGATATGGATTTACTCCGTGAAACTTTGAATTCGTTCGAAAAAATTTGTTTAGGTCACGTCGATGGTGGTGCAATTGCCCGATTTGACATTCCGGAACGCTTCCGCTGGCTCACCGCAGTGCGTAGTTCATGCATTCAAACCTCCCGTCCGCATCCCGGTTATGCCAAAAACCTCGATTTGGAAGTGGAAAAGCTGTTTGAAGAATTGGTTTTGTAACACAAAACAGAGAATTAGAAAGATTTTCATTCCTGTTTACTAAGCAATTGAATCCTTTTTTATCTTTCATTTCTAAAAAACGAAGAATTAATTTTTGAGATTTCAAAAAAGGATGTATCTTTGCAACGCTTTTGGAGAAAGGTATTACAATCCGAATACAAATTCGGGCGTTTAGCTCAGCTGGTTCAGAGCATCTGCCTTACAAGCAGAGGGTCGGGGGTTCGAATCCCTCAACGCCCACATCAAATTTGATATTTAAAAACACATTTCGGGCGTTTAGCTCAGCTGGTTCAGAGCATCTGCCTTACAAGCAGAGGGTCGGGGGTTCGAATCCCTCAACGCCCACCCGAAATTATTGAAGCTTTTCTAAAGTTGATCATGGCTTTAGAAAAGTTTTGTTGTTTTGAACAAATAAGTTCTTTTAGTATTGAAAATATTTTCACCCACTTCGTCTGTTTGAGAAAACAATCGGAGAATGAATTTCAGAAAAAGTAAACATCTAACAATTTAGATTACAAAAAACAATGGGAAATATTGTAGCAATTGTAGGGCGCCCGAATGTGGGAAAATCGACCCTTTTCAACCGACTCACGCATAGCCGTAGAGCCATCGTAAACGAAGAAGCAGGCACCACACGCGACCGTCAATACGGCAAATGCGAATGGGAAGGCCGCGAATTTTCAGTTATCGACACAGGCGGCTGGGTAGTAAACTCTTCGGATATCTTCGAAGATGAAATCAAACGACATGTCATATTAGCCATCGAAGAAGCAGACGTGATTCTGTTTCTGGTTGATGTTCAAAACGGAATTACCGATTACGATCTGGAAGTTGCGCAGATTCTGCGTGGTCACTCAAAACCGGTTATGCTGGTCTCCAACAAAGCCGATACCTTCGAATGGCAATACCAATCCGCTGAATTTTACAAACTCGGTTTGGGCGAACCTTACCTGATTTCCGCGATCAATGGACTGGGTACCGGTGAATTTCTGGACAAACTCCTCACCCACTTCAAATCTGATTATACGGAGGAAGTTGATGATAATCTACCACGCTTTGCCGTTGTTGGTCGTCCGAATGCAGGAAAATCATCTATCGTCAATGCTTTTATTGGCGAAGAACGTACCATCGTTACCGACATTGCCGGAACCACCCGGGATTCCATCTATACACGTTTCAATAAATTCGGACACGACTTTTATCTGGTCGATACAGCTGGAATCCGCAAAAAAGCCAAGGTAAATGAAGATCTGGAGTATTACTCGGTAGTTCGTTCGATCCGAGCTATTGAAAACTGTGATGTTTGTATTCTAATGATTGACGCCACCCGTGGTATCGAAAGTCAGGATTTGAATATTTTTTCGTTGATTCAGAAAAATAAGAAAGGCTTTATCGTTTGCGTAAATAAATGGGATTTGATTGAAAACAAAGAATCGAACGATATTAAAAAATACGAGGTTACCATTCGCGAACGGTTAGCACCGTTTGTCGATTTCCCTATTATTTTCACTTCGGCCACTACCAAACAACGCATCCTGAAAGTATTGGAAACAGCTGTGGAGGTGTACGAAAACAAGGAGCGTAAAGTTGCTACAGCTAAGCTGAATGAATACATGTTGCCATTAATCGAAAATTATCCGCCACCGGCATTAAAAGGAAAGTATATCAAGATTAAATATGTCACCCAATTGCCAAATACTCAGATACCGACTTTTCTGTTTTTTGCTAACCTGCCTCAGTATGTAAAAGAGCCGTACAAAAGGTTCCTTGAAAATAAGATTCGTGCAAAATACGATTTTACCGGTACGCCTATTCAAATTTTCGTCCGTCAGAAATAAGGTTAATATACTTCATAAAAAAATGCAGCAGAAAAATTTTTCTGCTGCATTTTTTTATTCTCTTATTTAGATCAGAACCAACTGTATACTGTATTTATACGCATGGGTGAAGTTTTGTTTTTACCGCTCTTAATGGTTACTGCATTCATTAAATGTTGCTGTTTTACAGCAGTTAGAGTAACTGCTCCGGTACTGCTATTTGTTGTGGAGGTTACACTTACAGGTATTAATCTCATCTTCAGATTTTCAGCTGCTTCTGTGTTATTATTTTTGGCAATTTTAATCTCATTTGCAATTAATTTTGCGAGATTAAACGGATAAGTATAAGTATAAAGTCCTGTATTGCTATCTAATGTTGCAGTAAATTTACCGAGAATTGCGCAGGTATCTGAAGGAAGTTCATTCTTACCAAAGAAATCGTCAATGGCTGATTCTTTAATCAACAACATATAATTTGCCAACGGTACAGCCAACGCCGAACTGTCTATTTCAGTTGCTTCCACATTAATAATAGCACTGTTCATAACCAGTTTCTTAGTTCCGATTCCGGCTTCCAAACGCTTTTGAATCTTATTCAGTGGAACATTAACTCTTGTTTGAATATTAGCCGGTGAAGAAATATAATTTACTTCTTCTTTCTGGTTTAATAACAGATTTATTGCAGTGGCATCAGGATGTAGAAAACGGTTTACCTGACGCACTTCCTGATTAGCAGGAAATGTAATCTCACTCGTCACAATTGTATCTTTCCCGTTTTTATTATAGGTATAATGATAATAATACTCTAAATCCATTTGACGTATATTCAGCATGGTTGACGTACCATAATTAGCTGTAATATACATACCTTTGAAAAAATTATTTGTAAAATCACTTTCGCTGGTATAATATGGCTTTGTTAAATCAGGGAAAAACCGATTAACGAAGCTATTAGAGAGTTTAAAAATAACAGATGTTGAATCCGTTTTGGTTTTGGAAGCCTCCTTTGCGGTGAATATTCTATGTGCCATTAAGATGGACCGATCGGTATAAGCAGCCGGATCCAGATTTGATTTATATTGATTTGAATATTGGAAAGTTCCTTTATTCATTTCATAAATATTCACGTCCATAGGTGAAAAGTTATCTCCAAACCATGTTTTATAATACAATACTACCAGTGCGGAATCAGGAACAGAGTTCGGCGGAAATTTAAATCCAACCGGACAGTTTACCTGCGCTAAAATATCGGCTTGTGTTGAACCATATTTTGTATCGTAAAATGTACCTAACAAAAAAGAATCCTGTCGGGCGATCATATAGTCAACAAACACGTTTTCGGAATTGAGGTGAAAAGTATCAGTAGCAATTTTGATAGCATCTGATGTTGGCTGAATTCCTACTCCTAAATCATTTAAGTTATCTGTACATGAGAAAGTCAAAAATGAAAGAAGAATCAGCAGGTAAATTGGATATGATTTCATGTAAAATGAAAAAAAGATGGATTGAATTGAGAGTTAAATAAACACCTGTAATATTTTAGAACAAATTTAAATTTCAGATGATCAATGCCCTGAGTTAATCAGGCAAGACTATCATAAAATTGAACATAAGCATCTGCATAATCTTCTTCTTTCTGATATGGCAGAAATTTAATCTTTTTGGAAGTAACGTATTCAAGCACTTCGCTGTTTACCTGCGGACTCGATTGAATAACTGCATCAGAATAATCTATCGCTAATTTCGAAAGAGCAACGAAATCGATTATTTTATCTTTTACCTGAACGACATGTTTCTTTTCAATGCCTTCAAGCAAAAGCCGTTCGGCAAATAAACTCCGGAAAGGATTTTTAAAATCATCATTAAAGATGGAATAAACCACTTTCGAATGTTTAAAAAACGGATCATCGTTGAACGCCTTTTTAATATAAAGCGGCGCCAAAGCTGTCATCCAACCCTGACAATGAATAATATCCGGTGTCCAACGCAGTTTTTTTACAGTCTCCATAACACCACGTACAAAGAAAATAGTACGTTCATCATTATCAGCATATTCTTCTCCGTTTTCGTCCGCGATTGTATTTTTCCGGTGGAAATAATCATCATTGTCGATAAAATACACCTGCATACGTGCCGATTGAATGGAAGCGACCTTAATGATTAACGGATGATCGGTATCATCAATGATTAAATTCATTCCCGACAAGCGAATAACTTCATGAAGTTGATTTCTCCGTTCGTTTACGGCTCCAAATTTTGGCATAAAAGTCCGTGTTTCACGTCCTCTGTCTTGTACTGCTTGGGGTAGGTATCTACCCATATTTGATAATTCGGATTCTGGTAAATAAGGAAAAATCTCTTGCGAGATATACAACACTTTCGTAATCTTTTTCATGCTCTTTTTTAAATCCGATGCTTATGAGATAACTTTCGGTATGCAAAGATATATAAAAAAAATCGGATATAAACAAGATGTAAAACGCCGAATGTTAACTGCACTTACAAGATAAATAACTTATACAAAAAGTATAAACATACGAAAAATGGCTATTCCACAATCAATCAAACAGTTGACAAAATATGACATTAAAATAATTTAATTGACCGTTTCGTCTATTTATAAAAGTTTAACCTAGAAATATTTAGTCTTCTACAACCCACAAATTACCAACCAAATAAACTTTGTTCCTTAATGTCGGTTATTACAAGGAATCTGAGCTCAGAATGGTTTTTTAAAATACTCCGCAATTAAACGATTATACAATAAGTTTTAGTACTTTTGCACGCAATTTTCGTTAGTCATTTTACTAACATTTTTCTGATACTGACTTTAGAATCAATGAAAATTATTAAACAAATAAAAGAACTCGGAGCTGAAATTGAGTCACTCAAATCAGCCGGAAAAACAATAGGATTTGTTCCGACAATGGGTGCTTTGCACGAAGGGCATAAATCTCTCATTACTCGCTGTGTTGCCGAAAATGATTGTTGCGTTGTCAGCGTGTTTGTAAATCCTACGCAGTTCAACAATCCTGAAGATTTGAAAAAATATCCGCGCGATTTAGATAAAGATGCAAAAATGCTCGAAAATGCCGGATGCCGGATTATATTTGCACCGGAAGCAAGCGAAATGTATGCTGAAAATGAATTAAATGAAACTTTCAGTTTCGATTTTGCCGGACTCGACAAAGTAATGGAAGGTAAATTCCGTCCCGGTCATTTCAATGGTGTCGTTCAGATTGTGAGCAAACTTTTCAGACTTGTTCAACCGGATAAAGCCTATTTTGGCGAAAAAGATTTTCAGCAACTGGCTATCATTCACCATATGGTAAAAACCATGCCTTTCAATGTTGAAATTGTTGATTGTGAGATTATTCGCGAACCTAGCGGATTGGCAATGAGCAGCAGAAATGAAAGGCTAACCGCTGACCAGCGCAAAAAAGCAACTGAAATTTCCAAAGTTCTGTTCGAAAGTCGTAACTTTGTGCAAGATTTAAGTCCGGAAATGGTGGCTGAACAGGTTATTTCGAAAATAAATTCTGTTCCTGAACTTGAAGTCGAATACTTCGAAATAGTAGATTCAACAACCTTACAACTCGTTGATTCATGGAAAAATCCTGCTGTAGGCTGTATTGCCGTATTTTGTGGCGAAGTAAGATTAATTGATAATATCAAATACAATTAAGAACCAAAAATTCGTAATTGAAATTATAATAATGGGTTAACTGATAATTGTTAACTGATAACTAAAATAGTATGTTAGTACACATTGTAAAGTCAAAAATTCATAGAGTATCAGTAACTGAAGCTAATTTGAATTATATCGGAAGTATAACTATTGACGAAGATTTAATGGATGCAGCCAATATAATTGCAAACGAAAAAGTCAGCATTGTCAACAATAATAATGGCGAACGATTTGAAACCTACGTTATTCCGGGAAAACGCGGTTCGGGCGTTATTTGTATTAACGGAGCAGCAGCGCGCCTGGTTCAACCCGGTGATATTGTGATTATTATGGCATTTGCTATCATGGAAATGGAAGAAGCCAGAACATTCAAACCAGCCATTCTTTTCCCTGACACAGCAACTAATAAACTAATTTAATGAGTTTATAACCTCTGATAAATGAAAGTCGTAATTATAAAATACAATGCTGGAAACATACGCTCAGTGCTTTTTGCATTGGAACGGATTGGAATTACCGCCATTGTAACCGACGATCATGAGGAGATCCGCTCTGCCGATCGGGTAATTTTTCCCGGAGTTGGTGAAGCTTCATCAGCAATGAAGTATCTGAGAGAGAAAGGATTGGATAAATTAATCTGCTCACTCACGCAACCTGTTTTGGGAATTTGTCTTGGAATGCAGTTAATGTGCTCTTTTTCAGAAGAAAACAACACTCCTTGTTTGGGTATTTTCGAGCAAAAGGTAAAACTGTTTCCGAATGCCGGATTCAAAGTTCCTCAAATAGGTTGGAATAATATCACCGATTTAAAATCTACTTTATTCAATGATATTGATGAAAATGCATATATGTATTTTGTTCACAGTTATTATGTTGAAAGTTGTGACGATGCTATTGCAAAAACAGATTATATAGTAGAATTCAGTTCTGCAGTGCAAAAAAATAATTTCTCTTCCGTTCAGTTTCACCCCGAAAAATCAGGCGAAATCGGACAGAAGATTCTTGAAAATTTCATTAAAGGGATTTAACTTCTGATTGAGTAATTTTCAAACCTTCAAACCTTTCTAACTTTTATTGAATGACATTCGAAATACAAAATACTGATCCGAATAGCAATGCCCGGGCGGGAAAAATAACAACAGATCACGGCGTTATCGAAACGCCGATTTTTATGCCTGTCGGAACCGTCGCATCGGTAAAAGCAGTTCATTTTCATGAACTGAAAGAAGATATCAAAGCTCAGATCATCTTGGGAAATACGTATCATTTGTATCTTAGACCAGGGGTTAATATTTTGGAACGTGCCGGCGGACTTCATAAATTTAATGGTTGGGACAAGCCAATTTTAACTGATAGCGGTGGATATCAGGTTTTTTCTTTGTCTGAAAACCGGAAATTAAAAGAAGAAGGAGCCACTTTTCGGTCGCATATTGATGGAAGTAAACATTTGTTCACACCTGAAAATGTAGTTGAAATTCAACGTATAATTGGCGCGGACATAATCATGGCTTTCGATGAATGTACTCCAGGAACAGCTGATTATGCCTATGCCAAGAAATCGATGGAACTGACACATCGTTGGCTGGATCGCGGTTTGCAGCATTTCGAAAAAACCGAACCGAAATACGGTTATTCACAAACTTATTTTCCTATAGTTCAGGGTTGTATTTATCCCGATTTACGTCGGCAATCTGCCGAATTTATTGCATCGCAGAATCGTGAAGGAAATGCAATTGGTGGTTTGGCAGTGGGCGAACCTAAAGAGAAAATGTATGAAATGATTGAAATTGTAAATGAAATTCTTCCGAAAGAAAAACCACGTTATTTAATGGGAGTTGGCACTCCGCAAAATATTCTGGAAGGAATTGAACGTGGTGTTGACATGTTCGATTGTGTAATGCCAACCAGAAATGGCCGGAACGGAATGTTGTTTACTTCGCAAGGCATTATGAATATGAAAAATGAGAAGTGGAAAGACGATTTCTCGCCGCTTGATGAGTTTGGAACTTCGTATGTCGATCGGGCTTATTCAAAAGCGTATCTTCGACATCTATTTATAAGTAAGGAATATCTGGCTTTGCAAATTGCATCCATTCATAATCTGGCATTTTACCTTTGGTTGGTTGGAGAAGCACGGAAACATATTTTAGCCGGTGATTTTTCAGGTTGGAAAAAAGGAATAATTGAGCAACTCGGACGAAGATTGTAATACAGAACTTAAACTTTTAGTCGTCCGTAGGACACTAAAAAGTTTTGATTTAATTTGCTAAAAAAACATTCAAAAGTCTAACGACGTTTTGAAGTTTATAATGCATAGAAAACATGAAAATAAAATTCGACTATCGTAAAATTGGTTTAAAACGAATTGATACGTATATTATCAAGAAGTTTCTGGGGACATATTTTTTCTCCATTATACTGATTTTGAGTATAGCTGTCGTTTTTGATTTAACTGAAAAGTTAGATAATTTCTTTGAAAACAATGCTCCGTTAAAAGCCATTGTTTTTGATTATTATCTGAATTTCATTCCATATTACATGAATATGTTCAGTCCGCTGTTCACATTCATTGCAGTTATTTTCTTCACTTCCAAGATGGCAACAAATACAGAAATTATTGCAATTTTGGCCAGTGGAGTCAGTTTTCGACGGCTCATGTTACCTTATTTCCTGTCAGCATTGGTAATTTCAGCCATTTCTTTCGAAGTCGGAGGTTTTATTATTCCACCCGCCAATAAAAAAATGCTAGATTTTTCGGATAAATATGTTCGGCCTATCAAACAAACGAATGCCCGCAATGTCCAAATGCAAGTGGAAAAAGGAGTTGTTATGTATATTGAACGGTATGAAGTTTCAAACAACACCGGTTATCGTTTTTCATTGGAAAAATTTAATGGAAAAACGCTGGTTTCACGCCTTACAGCTCAAACTATTTCGTGGGATTCAGCTTATAAATGGAAGATTACAGATTATTTGCAACGCGATTTTAACGGAATGCGCGAAAGCATCATAAAAGGGACTTCCAAAGATACTACAATAACGGTTCAACCGGAGGAATTATTTATAACTTCGCAGGAAGCACCTCAAATGAGTAATCCTCAGCTTAGAAGTTATCTGATAAGGCAACAAAGTCGTGGAGTTGGAAATATTCAGGGATTTGAAGATGAATACTACAAACGATATTCCATGCCATTGGCTGCATTTATAATGACTTTAATCGGAGTTTCATTATCTTCACGTAAAGTTCGCGGAGGAATGGGACTTCATCTGGGGTTGGGGCTGGCATTAAGTTCGTTATACATTATTTTCACAACACTTTCCACCACTTTCTCGGTCGGTGGTGTAATGTCTGCTTTTGCAGCTGTATGGCTTCCAAATGTGGTCTTTCTGCTGGTAGGAATTTATTTGTATAATACTGCACCAAAATGACCCCTAAATCCCCTAAAGGGGACTTCTTTGAGTCTTCAAAATAAAAAAAGTTGTTCAATTTAATGGACAACTTTTTTACTTTTTTTAAGTCCTTCTTGGAGGATTTAGGGGCTAAACTATCTTTCAGTATATTGTTTTTCGTAGTATTTCTGGTAATCGCCGTTGATAATATTATCCATCCATTCCTGGTTTTCCATATACCAATCAACAGTTTTTTCCAATCCTTCTTCAAATTGAAGTGACGGTTTCCAACCCAATTCGCGTTGTAATTTGGTGGAATCAATTGCATAACGCAAATCGTGTCCTGCCCGATCCTTTACAAAAGTGATCAGTTTTGCCGATTCACCTGCCTCGCGACCCAATTTACGATCCATGATTTTACATAACTCGCGAATCAAATCAATATTGGTCCACTCATTGTTTCCACCGATATTATAAGTTTCACCTGCAACTCCGGTATGAAAAATTGTATCAATTGCCCGTGCATGATCATTTACCCACAACCAATCACGCACATTTTCACCTTTTCCGTAAATCGGAATCGGTTTGTTGTTTTTAATATTATTTATAGACAGCGGAATGAGTTTTTCAGGAAAGTGATTTGCTCCATAATTATTTGAACAATTCGAAATTACAACCGGCAATCCGTATGTATCATGATATGCACGGACAAAATGATCGGACGAAGCTTTACTCGCCGAATAAGGTGAATGCGGATCGTATTTATGAGTTTCAGTGAAGTAAGTTCCATCAAATTCTAAAGCACCGTATACTTCATCTGTAGAAATATGATAGAAACGTTTTCCTTCCATGTTGCCTTTCCAGCTTCCTTTTGCTGCATTCAACAGATTACATGTGCCAAAAACATTGGTCCTTATAAATGAAAACGGATCAGTAATAGAACGGTCTACGTGAGATTCTGCCGCTAAATGAACTACGCCATCAAAATTATGTGTTGCAAATAATTCAGGAATAAATTTCTCATCGGTAATATCGCCCTTTATAAATTTATAATTCGGTGCATCAGCAATATCCTTCAGATTTTCCAGATTTCCTGCATAGGTTAATGCATCTAAATTATAAATTTGATAATCAGGATATTTAGTCACAAAAAGCCGAACCACGTGCGAACCAATAAATCCGGCACCACCGGTAATTAAAATTGTTTTCTTCATTTTGTATTTTCTATGAATGTAGCACAAAGATACATCGAATTTTTAAAGTTTAAAAACTTGTTGAAAACTTTTTATTCTAAAAAAGGTGAATTTCGTTCCATTTATCCTACTTTTGCATGGTGGAAAAATTCTGTCGACATATAGAAAAACTGTTAGCACATCACGAATATGTGGTTGTTCCTAATTTAGGTGGCTTTGTTGTGCAAATGAAATCCGCACAAATTTTGACTGATTATATAACTCCACCACTTGCCACCATCGGATTTAACCCATTAATGCTTCATGCTGATGGATTATTAGCCATCGAAATTGCCCGCACCGAACAAATCAGCTATCGGTTGGCGATGGAATATATAGATAAAGAAGTTGAAAACATAAAATTCAAACTGAACTCCTTTGGAAATGCCAAAATTGGAAATTTGGGATTTATTCAAAAAGATTCTCTTGGAAATTTCATTTTTCAACCCTCCGAAAATTCAGGATATTTACCGCAAAATTTAGGTTTAACCGACTTATATATATCTGAACGGAAAGAAAATAGCGTTGACGAACCCAGAAAAATCTCATTCACGTTACCAACAAATCGCACATTTAAGTATGCTGCAGCATTGTTACTGATTTTGGGATTATTCGTCTTTACAAATAACGTCTCGGATGTGAAACAAACCAACAGTGCAAATCTGGCATCTCTAAACCTGGTGAATTCTCCAAAAACTGAGATACAACCGGCTTTGCAAACTAAAACGGATTCAGATTCAACAAGAATCGAATCAGCTGTTATAAAACCACTTGAAATTGAACGTTTTCATGTGGTTGTAGCCAGTTTACCAACTCAAAAAAGTGCTGAATCTTTTTGTAATTCACTGATTGATGAAAAGTTTCCAACTGCTCACATACTTCCTCCTGTAAAAACATATCGGGTTGCCATCAAGTCGTTTAGCGATAAAAATGAAGCAATTCAATATATGGAAAATCTTCGGAAAACTGATCAGAAGTTTGAAAATGCCTGGGTTCTTTGTAAATAGTTCATCGGTTAATTTGTTCATCAGTTAATTGGTTTAAACTCCTTTTTAAAATTATATCATTAGCTTATTAGCAGATTGGCACATTAGCAGATTGGCACATTGACATATTATTTTCTACTTTCGTTGTGATATTATAAATAAATTGACTACCTTTGCATCCGCTTTTCGAGAAAAAGCATTAGGTATAATCAATTTAAAATTAAAAAAATGCCAACAAAAATCAGATTGCAACGTCACGGTCGTAAAGGATATGCTTATTATCATATCGTAATCGCTGACAGTCGCGCACCACGTGATGGTAAATTTATCGAACGAATCGGTTCGTACAATCCAAACACAAATCCTGCTACTATCGATTTAAAATTCGAACGTGCATTGTATTGGATGACAACAGGTGCTCAACCCACCGACACAACCCGTAACATTCTTTCAGCCGAAGGAGTTTTAATGAAGAAACACTTACTCGAAGGAGTACAAAAAGGCGCATTCGATGCAGCTGAAGCCGAAAAACGTTTCGCAGCATGGAAAACTTTGAAAGAATCAAACATTGTAAAAACAAAAGAACAATTAGCTGCTGAAAAACAAGCTGATTTGAAAGCCCGTGCAAAAGCCGAGGCCGAAGTTAATAAAGCAAAAGCTGCTGAATTGGCAAAGAAAAAAGCAGATGCAATTGCTGCTGCCATTCCTGCTCCTGAAGTTGAAGAAGCTCCGGCAGTTGAAGAAACTCCGGCTGAAGCTCCTGTTTCAGAAGAAGTTGCAGAATAATTTCTACAGATTCCATAAAACAAAAACCCGAAAGCAATTTCGGGTTTTTTTGTTAGAAGGATGATTCTTTTATCATTCGACTTATAATTATAAATTGTTGGACTTAGTACACAATTTTTAATTCATTTCAACGTTTCATCTTATTATCAAAAACTCTCATAAATCCGATGAACAAAACCGTAAACATAGCCTTACAAATCCTTCCAAGTTCCAAAACTATTAATCCATACAAACTTGTTGACAAAGCCATAGAAGTTATTGCAAATTCCGGCTTAAAATACCGTGTCACTCCTTTCGAAACTGTTATGGAAGGAAGTTATGATGAAATCATGGAAGTGGTTAAATTGGCTCAGCAGGCTTGTTACAAAGCTGGGGCGGAAAGTTTGATGACTTACGTGAAAATTCAAAGCTCGACCGGAGATGTGAGCATTGAAGATAAAATGGAGAAATACGAATAGAAATCTATGGAAATAGGGAAAAAAGATATTTATTGGAATTATGCAGCTACATTTCTAAAAATTGCAGCCGCAGTATTATTAATGCCTTTAATTCTAAAAAAACTACCAAGCGAAGAAGTTGGCATTTGGTCGGTATTTATGACAGTGACAGCCTTCTCAACCCTACTTGATTTTGGATTTAATCCTTCGTTCACACGTAATGTTAGCTATATTTTCAGTGGCGTATCAACTCTCAAAGCTACCGGTTATGAAATTGTTTCACCCAAATCAACAGGGAAAGTAGATTTTGGTCTCTTAAAAGGAACTATTAAAGCTATGCAGTGGCTATATCTTCGAATGTCAATTGTGTTATTCTTAATACTTTCCACGTTAGGAAGTTTTTATATCTATAGTCTTTTAAATAATTACAAAGGAAATCATAACGAAGTTTATATTGCATGGACTCTGCTTTGTATAATAAACACGTACAATTTATACACCTTATATTATGACTCTTTACTTCAGGGAAAAGGGTTAATTAAACGATCAAAACAAATCATAATAATCGGACAAACAAGTTATATTTTAGTTGCTGCAGTAATGATATTAATGGGCTATGGTTTAATTGCGATTGTTTCAGCCCAGTTAGTTTCTGTAGTCATCATACGTTGGTTATCATACAAATCTTTTTTTAATAGAGAGACTAAATCCGCATTAAACTCAGTTGAATCCAGACCATGGAAAGAAATTATCTCTGCAATTTCACCCAATGCCATAAAGATTGGTCTAACCACTTTGGGATCGTTTATTATTCAAAAATCATCAATTATCATTGGTTCTTTATATCTATCATTGAACGAAATTGGTTCATATGGTATTACAACACAGTTAATCTCTGTAATTGCAGTTTTAGCAGTTATTTATCCGATGACTTTCCAACCTAAAATAGCACAATTGCGCATAGAGAACAAGACAAAAGCTATAAAAAGTCTATACATTAAAGGTCAAATTCTGTTATTAGTAACATTCTTATTCTGTGGATTTGTATTTATATTTGCAGGTGATTGGACCTTGCATCTTATTCACAGTCAAACAGAATTACTTCCCCCATTAATGATATTTGTAGCAACAGTCATTTCCTTTTTAGAAAATAATCATGCAATTGCAGGCAACATTTTGCTTTCGAAAAATGAAGTTCCATTTTTCAAAGCGTCATTACTCTCAGGAGCATTCAACATCATTTTGTTATTTCTTTTCTTCCGTTTTACTACATTAAATATTTGGGCTATGATCTTAGCACCAGGAATAGCACAAGGTGTTTACCAAAACTGGAAGTGGCCTTACGAAGTTATGAAAGATATCCAAATAACGAGAAAAGACGTGTATAGGAGTATTAAAGAAATTGCAATTAAGCGTAATTAAAAAAAATAATCTTACTTTTACTTTCAACGTTACAAATCTAAAAAATGCCAATGGATGTTTCTATTATAATCGTCAACTATAATACTAAAGAACTGATTTCAAATTGTATTCAATCAATCTATGAAAAAACAATTGGAATAAATTATGAAATTGTTGTTGTTGATAATGCTTCGGAGGATGGTTCTCAGCAGATGATTACTCAAGATTTTAAAATTGTAAAATTAATCAAACTAAATGAAAATATCGGTTTTGGTAGAGCTAATAATTATGCAATGACAGTATCAAAAGGTAAATATTTGTTTTTTCTAAATAGTGATACTAAGCTAAAGAACAATGCAGTGAAAATTTTTTATGATTTTATGGAGATGAATAGCTCAACTATTAAAATTGGAGCAATTGGTTCATTGCTTTTAAATGAAAAAGGGGAAATTTGTCATTCATCTGGTCAATTCCCACAATTTAAAAATGATATCATAATGGCAGTTAAGACAAAGATTTATTCTTTGTTGGGAGAAAATTTAGTTCGTAAATTTAAAGCTCGCTTCAATTATTTCTACAAAAAAATGGAAAAAAATTATTTTCTAAAAAATGAATCTTTTTATCATGTGGATTATATAACTGGAGCAGATTTGTTTGTGCTTGCAGAAACCTTTATAAATTTTGGTGGTTTTGATAAACAATATTTTATGTATTTTGAAGAAACAGATTTACAATATAAAATGAAACAAAATGATTATGAAAGGTTGATAATAAAGGGTCCGGAAATTTATCATTACGAAAGTTTATCGTTTGGAAGTGCTTCAAAGAAATCGAATCTAAAGAGAATTTATTCAGATATTAGTCGCTTTTTATATTACAAAAAAAATTACAACAAATTGATTTACTATCTATTTAGATTTATTTTTTTTATTATTCAACTTTTTCCAGTATTTAATATTTCATATACAAAAAAAGAACGCATGGATTATTTGAAAAACCTTTTAAAACCTCTTTAAATGGAATACTCTTTACCGTACATTTTACTATTATTATTCTTTTTGGGGATTGCAGCAATACAACTTGGACTCCCCATAGAAGAAAAATCACGAAGATATATCAACTTTCTGGTTGTTATAGTTTATGTACTATTTTTTGGATTTAGAGGGTTTATTGGATGGGATTGGACAAATTATTATTCATTTTTTAAAAATCTAAATACAAGCAATTTAAATGGATTTGAACTTGGTTTTGTGTATTATACATATTTAATTAAATCAATATTTCACACCTATCAGTCTTTTATATTAATCAATACAATTACAAATATAATTCTTTTAACCATTTTCTTCAAACGATATTTGAGTGAAAAGTATTATGCTTTAGGAATTGTGATATTTATTACTTTTTCAGGCTTTGTTCTCGAAACAGATTTAATGCGAAATGCGAAAAGCATACTTTTGTTTATGATTTCGTTGAAATACATTGAAAATAAAAGCTTTTTAAAGTTTTTAGCATTAAATATTCTTGGAGTTTTATTTCATTGGTCCTCATTAGTTCTATTACCACTCTATTTTTTCATTCAGAAACCAATTTCCTTGAAATTATTCTTAATAGTAATTGTTTTTGGAAATATCATTTTTCTGTTTAATATTCCTTATATCAAACCAATTATTTTATTTGTGTCAAATTTCTTGGGAGAAACTATTCGGGCAAAAATTTCGTACTATTTTACAAATGAATTATATTCAAAAGCTTATGCATTATCAATTGGATATTTTTTCCGGCAGTTTATAACTATATTTGTACTTTTTTATTATGACAGGATAATAAAGTGCTCTAAATCAGGTGCTATTTTTATAAATAGTTTCTTTATTTTTATTGTATTTTATTTATACTTTGCTGAAGTAAGTATCGCTGTCCAACGACTAACTATCATGTTTAGCTACTCTTTTTTCATTTTGATCCCAATATTATTTGATTTAATTATACCTGTTTCAACCAGATATATATTGATGCTTATACTTACTACATATATGTTAATTAAAATAAGTGTTTTGTCTAATAATATTTTATATAGATATGATAATTCTTTATTTGGAGAAGTTCAATCTTATAAAGATAGAATGTCAACATTTGATTCAAATTATAAACATTTAGAAAGATAGAGAATGAAAGAAAAAATACTTATTGTTACAAGTGTATATCCACCTCAAATATGTGGAGTTGCTGATTATGTTTATAAAATGATGCATTCTAAAGAGGGAAAATGTTTAGAGTTATTCCACACTCCAGATTGGTCATTGCAATCTTTGTTTGAGAAAATAAAACAAATAAGAAATTCGAAAGCACAAGTAATTAATCTCCAATATCCATCAGCAGCGTACGGTTACGGTATCGTACCTCATTTGATATGTATTTATTTTTCCCTTTTCTCAAAAAAAATATTTAGCGTAACTATACATGAATATTCCCAAATGGGTTGGAAGGGAAGGTTATCAAATATATTATTTCTAATTTTTGCAAATAAGCTAATATTTACAAATCAGTTTGAATTGGATTATGCCATACATATAAATCCATACATTAAAAAAAAGAGTAAAATAATTAAAATTTACACAAATATAAAGGCATCCAATGATATTTTAGCTATTCCCGAAAGGAAGTATGATGTCGGATATTTTGGGTTAATAAGAGATAATAAGGGTTTAGAAGAATTTATAGATGTAATTGGTGAATTAAAACGATATGATCCAAAATTAATTGTATATGTAATGGGGCAAACCCAAGCTCAACTGAGCATTCACCAGAGAGAGATTCTTAACAAACTAGAAGAAATCGATGTGATATTATTATTAAATAAAGATGAAAATGAAGTCGCATCAATATTAGCAAATACAAAAATTGCTTATTTACCTTTTCCGGATGGGGTATCAGAAAGAAGAGGATCTTTTTTAGCAGTAGTTCAAAACCGATGTATTGTTGTTACAACAAAAGGGCCTTTTACAATTGCTTCTCATGATAAAATTTGTATTTATACAAATAAGGAAAATGCTAAAGATACTATTTTAAAAACTTTAAAAATGGATTTGAGTTTTTTTGAAAATAAACAACATTTAATTGCTGATTTTATTAAGAATGACATGCCAAAATCATGGGATGACATAATTTTAAATTATAAAAAATTTTTATTTAAATAGATATCAGTTTTATCTATTAATACTCCGACAATTCTTTACAGACAACATACTTCAAATGCAATAGGCATTGAGAAGAAAGATAAAAACATGATATTAAAAAAAATACTGAATCTAAAAAAAACAATTAAAACTAATATCAATTCTATAACTACTTTAAAAGCAATAAGCACTGAATTCAGCTATACAAAATACTTCCAGGCCAAACTTAGAACTATTTTACTCAAAAAAAATATTGCATGAAAAAAATCAGCGTATGTATGGCAACATTCAATGGCCAATCATATTTAAAAGAGCAAATTGACAGCATACTTTGTCAATTGTCTGAACATGACGAATTAATTATTTCAGACGACAATTCAACAGACAATACAGTTTCTATTATTAAATCATATAAAGATAACAGAATAAAGTTTTTTCTGAATAAAAATAAAAGTGGAATTTCTCAAAACTTCCAAAACGCATTAGAAAAAGCATCTGGTGATATTATTTTTCTTTCGGATCAAGACGATGTTTGGGCATCAAACAAAGTTAAAGAGATGAGTAAATGGATTGAAAAATATGATTTAATTGTGAGCGATTGCGAGATGGTAGATCAGAACATGGAACAAATTGAAAGTTCTTTTTTCTGCTATAACAAGTCTAGAGGGGGTTTCTTTCGTAATTTCTACAAAGGATCTTTCTATGGCTCTTGTATGGCTTTCAACAAAGATATTTTAGAAAAATCACTCCCATTTCCTAAAAAAAAGAAAGTATGGCATGACCTCTGGATTGGTGAGATTGCTGAAGTATTTGGAAATGTTTTATTTCTACCAATCCCACTTATCAAATACCGAAGACATAACAATGCAACCAGCACAACTGGAAAAGCAAATCACAGGGCTTTACATACCAAAGTACTTACAAAAACAACTTTTCTTTACTTTTTCTCTCTAAGATATTTCAAATTAAAATTTTCTTAAATGCAATCACAATTAGTATCAATAATAACTCCTATGTACAATGGAGGGACGTTTGTGTCTCAAACAATAGAAACCGTACTCAATCAGACCTATCCGAATTGGGAGATGATAATAGTAAATGATGGTTCAAAGGACGACTCTCCTGAAATTGTTTCAGAATTTTCCAAAAAAGATAGCCGTATCAGACTTATCAATCAACCTAACGGTGGTTCAGCCTCTGCAAGGAACAATGGTCTGAGAAATGCTAAAGGACGATTTATTTGTTTTTTAGATTCAGATGACCTCTGGGAACCTGTATTTTTAGAAGAGCAAATTAATTTTCTAACAGAAAATAATGCATCAATAGTATCAGCATCCTACAATAGAATAAATGATAAAAATGATAAGATATTAAAACCTTTTATTATTCCGGCAAGAATGAGATATTCTAACATTCTCAAAACTTGTTCATTATCTTGCTTAACTACGTTGTATGACAAGAATAAAATTGGAGATGTTTTTTTCGATGAATCGCTTATGAGCATGAGAGATGATCATGCTTTTTGGTTGTCGCTTCTAAAAAAAACAGATTTTGCGTTGGGGAATAAAAAAGTATTAGCTAGCTATAGAATGTTTGTTGCAAGCACAACAGCAAATAAGAAAAAGGTTATGATACCTCAATTTAATATTTATTACAAAATTGAGAAACTCGGATTAATCAGGAGCACATATTATTTTATCCATTGGGCTATTAACGGTTATATTAAATACTTATAAATATGGATATAATTATTGGAGCAGGCATTTCAGGACTAACATATGCAAATTTCACTAACAACAATTATATTATTTTTGAAGCCGACTCTGAAATTGGAGGATATTGTAAAACCATAAAACAAGATGGATTTACTTGGGACTATTCTGGTCATTTCTTTCATTTTCAACATCAATGGATAGAAGATTATATCACCAAAAACATTGCAGTTGACAGCATTTTAAAATGTAAAAAAGAAACTCAAATTAAGTACAATGATAGATATATTGATTTTCCATTTCAGAAAAATATACATCAATTAGAGCAACAAGAGTTTATTGATTGTCTATATGATTTGTTTGAAGAGAAAGAAGAAGAGATTTCAAATTTCAAAAACATGCTTTATGTCAAATTTGGAAAGTCTATCGCAAATAAATTCTTAATTCCCTACAACGAGAAATTGTACGCCTGCGATCTCAATACATTAGATGTTGGTGCAATGGGTCGGTTTTTCCCCCATGCAAACAAAGAAGAAATCATTTCAAATTTCAAAAAAACAGACACAAACTCATATAATTCATATTTTACTTATCCCCGAGGAGGAGCTATTGAGTATGTAAAGTCTTTAGCACATAAACTGGATCAAGATAAATTATTCTTAAATGAAAGAGTAAAATCAATTGATACCAAAAATAAAGTGGTTACAATAAATTCGCGCGAGTTAAAATACGATAACATTATTTCTTCAATACCATTTCCTGCTTTACTAAGCCTTTGTAAGATAGAATATGATAAAGAAGTATACACTTGGAACAAAGTATTAGTATTCAATCTGGGATTCGATAAAAAAGGTAATGACAAAAAAAACAATTGGGTTTATTTCCCAGAAAAAGAATATTGTTTTTATAGAATTGGATATTACGACAATATCTTTAACGATGACCGAATGTCATTATATGTTGAATTAGCATTTAAAAAAGATGATATTATTGATGTCGAATTCTGTAAAAAACAGGTTTTAATAGATTTAGAAAAAGCCGGAGTTGTCTCTGGTCAGAAATTAATCTCATCTCATTCTGTTATTATGAATCCGGCTTACGTGCACATTAAACAAGAGTCAATAGCAGATGTCAACCTCAAAAAGGATCTATTAGCATCTTACGGAGTATATTCTATCGGAAGATATGGAAGTTGGACATACAGTTCTATTGAAGATAATATGATTGAAGCAATAAACCTCTCTAAAAAGATAAACTCAAAGGATCAATGCTAAATGCATCCATTGTTCTATATAATCATTCACTAAAAGAGATTACCACTCTAGTAGATATATTACAGAAATCAAAAAGTATTTCGGTAATATTTTTAATTGATAACTCTCCTATTCCCACAGCGGGATACAATAATTTACGCGTAAACTACATTTTTACAGGTAATAATTTGGGATATGGTGCTGCACATAATATTGCCATACGCCAAACAATCGAACAAAACATTCCTTATCATTTAGTTATAAATCCTGATATAACTTTTGAACCTTTAATTTTAGAGATAATTGAAGTATTTATGAATAATAATTCAGAAATTGGATTATTAATGCCTAAAGTATTTTATCCTAACGGAGAAATTCAGTACCTTTGCAAACTCATTCCGACACCATTTGATTTGATTTTCAGGCGTTTTTTGCCAAAAAATTGGACAATAAAACGAACCGAAAAATTTGAGTTGAGAGCTTCGGATTATAATAAACTCATGGACGTTCCCTATCTTTCTGGTTGTTTTATGTTTTTGAGAACCAAAGCAATTGAAGAAGTTGGCCTGTTTGATGAGCGATTTTTTATGTATCCCGAGGACATTGACCTGACACGAAGGATTCATCGGAAATTTAGAACAGTTTTTTATCCTGAAGTCAATATCGTTCATCATCACGCTCAAAGTTCATATTTGAACCTGAAAATGCTATTAGTTCATACTTTAAATATGATAAAGTATTTCAATAAATGGGGTTGGATTTTTGATAAAGAACGTAGAACAATAAACAAGGAAATATTGAAACAAATTAAATAGAATTTATCCTGATTCTTGTAGATTGTAACTAACAATAGAAAGACTTATGAATTTTAGCTTAATTCAAATTACAAGCGCCTTTATGGTTCTTTTTGCGATAATTGATATTTTAGGATCAATTCCTATTATACTGAATATCAAACGCAAAGGGCAAGAAGTTCATTCATTTCGGGCAAGTGCCGTTGCCTTAGTTATCCTAATTGGCTTCCTGTTTGGTGGTGAAGGTGTTTTGCATTTATTCAATGTTGATATCCAGTCGTTTGCAGTTGCAGGAGCATTGATTATTTTTATTTTTGCATTGGAAATGGTTTTGGATATCGAAATTTTCAGAAATCATGGTCCCGAAGGTGGCTCATCCATTGTACCCATTGCTTTTCCATTAATAGCCGGTCCTGGCTCATTTACTACTTTACTCGCATTAAGAGCTGAGTATGCTACCGAAAACATAATCATTGCACTGGTATTGAATATGTTATTCGTACTTTTAGTATTAAAATCAACATCCAAAATTGAAAAGATAATTGGCGAAGGTGGAATTTATATTCTTCGGAAATTTTTTGGAATAATTTTGTTGGCAATTGCAGTAAAACTATTTACAACTAACATAGGATCACTTCTTTAAAATCAATTTGTTGTTCGCTGTATATTCTTAACCGATATTCTCTTCTTTTTCCACAATATACTCCGGCCTGTCTTTCATTTCGTCAAAAAGAACTCCCATATATTGTCCTAATACGCCGATTGTCAACAACTGAACACCACCAAAGAAAATAATCAAAATAATGATTGAACTCCATCCGGAAAGTGCATGAGTAAACCCAACAATTTTACCGATTAATATCCATATAGCATATATTATTCCTATCAATACAGTAATGAAACCTAGGCTTGTGGCAAGCTTCAACGGTTTTTTAGAAAAGTAAAGCATGGCCGTTGTAGCAAACTGAAGCATCTTTTTCAATGGATATTTCGTTTCACCGGCAAAACGTGCTTCCCGTTTATAAACGAATGGCACTTGTTTAAATCCAATCCAACTGATAATACCGCGAATGTATTTCCCTTTTTCGCGGAATTTTTTAAATTCATTCATCACCTGCTTGTCAATCAGCCTAAAATCACCGGTATCGAGTGGAAAGTTTACCTCAGATAGATAATTCATGGATCGATAGAATAACCGTGCAGTTAGTTTTTTTAAGAAACTCTCTCCCTGCCGTTTTTCACGAACACAATAAACGACATTGGCCTTCTCGCGCTTATAGGTTTCAATTAAATCCGGGATTAAATCAGGTGGGTCCTGCAAATCAGCATCAATAATTACAGCTAAATCGCTCGTACAATAATGAATTCCGGCAGTTACAGCTGGTTGGTGGCCAAAGTTTCGTGAAAAATGAAGAACTTTCACATTTTTGTTCTTTGAAGCAATTCCGCTTAACATCTCAGCCGTTCTGTCCTTACTACCGTCATTTATAAATATTATTTCCGATTGAAGCGAAGTAATACCTTCAAGCACTTTTTTCAATCTGGAATATGATTCATTTATAACAGCTTCTTCGTTATAACAAGGGACAATGACACTTAATGTTTCCATTATTTTTACGTTTTACGAAAAGTTAGTTTACTGATAAAATCAACTGATTTGAGAACTTTTACAGATTACAAAGATAATGAAAATTGATTGTTAAATGAAATTGGTTCAAATATATTTTCATTAATAGCAAAAAAAAGCTTGTTCATTTCCGAACAAGCTTTTAAAAACTGATTTTACACTTTAATATTCAAATCTTCCGAACTCACTTTCAATCAATAACTTCTTTCTGTTAGAAGACTCGCAATAACCAACGATTTGGGCATCAATATTAAACGATTTAGATATTTCAATTACCTGTTGAGCATATTCAGCCGGCAAATAAACTTCCAATCGATGTCCCATATTGAAAACTTTGTACATTTCTTTCCAATCTGTTCCCGATTCTTTTTGGATTAATTGGAATAATGGTGGGACAGGGAATAAATTATTTTTGACAACTTTCAGATTTTCAATAAAATGCAAAATCTTTGTTTGAGCACCACCGGAACAATGCACCATTCCATGAATTTGAGGACGAAGTTCCTCTAAAAGTTTCTTTACTACCGGAGCATACGTTCGGGTTGGCGAAAGTACAAGTTTTCCTGCATTAATTCCCATTCCTTCTATTTCATCTGTCAATTTGCATGAACCGGAGTAGGCAAGATTCTGCGGAATATCTGCATTATAACTTTCCGGATATTTTAAGGCCAGATAATTGGCAAAAACGTCGTGTCGAGCGGATGTCAGTCCATTGCTACCCATGCCACCGTTATATTCTTTTTCGTAAGTTGCTTGTCCACTTGACGAAAGACCTACAATTACATCGCCGTCTTTAATATTTCCATTATCAATTACATCGGCACGTTTCATACGGCATGTCACAGTACTATCCACAATAATGGTTCGAACCAAATCACCAACATCGGCTGTTTCTCCTCCGGTAGGATAAATTTTTACGCCCATATCAGCCAATTCTTCAACTAATTCATTGGTGCCGTTTATGATGGCCGAAATTACTTCACCGGGAATTCTGTTTTTATTTCTTCCAATTGTTGAAGATAAAAGTATATTATCAGTGGCACCAACGCACAATAAATCATCAATATTCATAATCAAAGCATCCTGAGCAATCCCTTTCCAAACCGAAATGTCTCCGGTTTCCTTCCAGTAAACATAAGCCAACGCCGATTTTGTTCCTGCTCCATCAGCATGCATGATGTTGCAATAATCCGGATCGTTTCCCAAAAAATCAGGTATTATTTTACAAAATGCATGGGGATATAGCCCTTTGTCAATGTTTTTAATTGCATTATGGACATCTTCCTTCGACGCTGAAACTCCTCGCAAATTATATCGTTGATCGCTCATTTTTGGTTGATTGGTTAATTGGTTAATTCATTTATTGGTTCTTATATTGTGTACATTGGTAAATTAGCATTTTGGTACATTATCTATCTTCCTGATTTCTTAATCATTTGAGCAACTTTACGATTGAATTTATCTTCTTTTAAAAGTTGTTCCAATGTCATATGCATTCGGTAACACCAAAAGTTCCTCGGATTACTAGGCACATTAATTCGCTCGGCAAAAGGATGTTCCAAACATAATTTCGATTCAAGAGCCATCCAATCCTGCCACGGCAGAATAATTAACATTGCATTCGAATCCAAATGTTGTTCGACGATTCTTTCTGCAATCCAACTTGTACAAACAGGTGGAATAGGTCCCTGTAATCCCAAAGCCCTGTTGTAAAAGCGTTGAGTCAATTCAGGATCTTCTTCCCACCATGCCCGAATCGGATTCATATCGTGTGTAGAAGTTGTGCAAACCGAACGATACGGAGCATCAGCCGGCATTGCAAATTCTGTATTTGGTTTCTTTGGCATTCGCTGAATTTCAAGACTGATAATTTCAAGTGCATTCATCACTGATGGAACAGAATCCGGAACCATGCCTAAATCCTCGCCACACACCAACATATTGGTAGCCGAAATCAAAGCAGGCAATTTCTTCATTGCTTGTTGTTTCCAGAATTCTGTATGTCGGTGATAAAAATAATCAACATAAATCCGGTCGAGCAAACGGCGTGTTTCATCCGGTAAATCGCGGAATGTCGCCGAGTTATGCATGGAAATTCGGGGATGAAATTTTTCGGAATCACGTAAATCCTTAACAAAAAGAACTTCGCAATGCAACATGTATAATCCGTCACGAATAAGTACTTCTTTGTTTCCAAAATTATAACCCAACGAAGCAAAATGCGCTTCAATTTTTTTCTGGGTATTGTATTCCGGTTTAAATTTGTAATTCTGCCAACCATCCGGAAGCAAATATTCCCGGATTACATCGTCGGTATATTTTCCGAAAGTCGCATAAAGAACATGTTCTTTCAAATACGGTTTCAAAAAACGATTTTCATCCCACCAAAGTCCTTTTGCTTCCAGTTCGTTGCGCGAAAAAGGCAAAGCCGGTTGAAAACTTCCGGTTAATCCCCATACTGCATCAACAGGAATCCCCCAGATTCGGAAAAATCCAAGTATATGGTCAATGCGATAGGCATCAAAATATTCCGAAAGTTTATGAAAGCGTTTTTTCCACCATTGATAGCCATCTTTTTCCATCAATTCCCAATTGTAAGTGGGAAAACCCCAGTTCTGACCGGTGGCCGAAAAATCATCAGGTGGAGCACCTGCTTGCATGTTTGTATTAAACAATTCCGGCTCAACCCATGCATCAACACTTCGTGGACTTACTCCGATTGGAATATCACCTTTTATAGCAATTCCGTTAGCACGGGCATAATCATGAACTTCTATCAATTGTTTATGCAAATGATATTGTAGAAAATAATAAATAGCAATTTCATTATAATGAGGTAACTCAGGCGAAGTTAGCTCTTCAATTTTTGTCTTTTCATAAAAACTGTATTCCGCCCATTTGCTGAATTCAGGTGTTCCATTTAAATCACGTAAATAGGAAAAAGCAGCATAAGGAACCAGCCATTCTTTATTCGAATCGAAAAATGCTTTATATTCATCGGAATCAAAAATTGTCGGACTTTCCTGAGGATAAATCAGTTTGAAAAACTCCCATTTCGCATTCATCACATTTTGATAATCCGAAAACGTTTTTGCGTTCAATTCTTTTTTTAAAGAATTGAAATAATCCTTTTGCTTTTTGGTTTTTAATTTCCCGACATCTTCAAGATGAAGGTAAATAGGGTGCAGCGCATACACCGAAACGGCATTGTAAGGGTATGAATCGTAATTTGTGTGGAATAAAATTGTATCGTTAATCGGTAAAGTCTGGATAATGTGTTGACCGGTTTTTTTCGCCCAATCAACCATTTTTTTCAAATCGTTGAATTCCCCAATTCCAAATCCGTCTTCACTTCGAAGTGAAAAAACAGGTATTGCAACCCCTGCTGTTTTCCACGAAGGAATTGTTCGAATAAAATGTTCATCAGTTACAAAAGTCAACACATTTTTACCGGCATTTTGAACTATCCGGTTGGGTCCACCACCCCATGCCAACACTTCATCAGTGTCATTATCAACAACCAAATACTTGTACTCCAATGGAAAATTAATTTTAGTGGCATCAAAAGCAATGCTCCAGATTGGAAATTGTGATTCATCGAGCCGTACTTTTTTGGTTACATCCCAATTACCGAGAGCGTCCTGATTTCCAACTATGGCAAAATGTCTGTTTGGTTCCATTTGCGGACAATTAATCCGCAGAATCAAATTCTTACTTTTATTAACTTCAGTTGCCTGAACAAGTTCCCGTTTAAAGAAACAATCGGTAAAAGCTGCTGTTAAAAATGGGCTTTCACCATTGGGAGTACGCCAGTAATCCAATACTTTAAATTCATTTTTTGATATAGGGAGCGTAATATTCCGGACATTACCATATTCGTACTGAAATGATTTGTCAGAATTCAGAATGGCATATTGATATGAAATACTTTTCACATCCGAATCCAAAGAAATTTCAATTGTCCATTCAAGATTCTTGTTACATTGCATAACAAAACCTTCAGATTCAGTTGTCGAACCCTGATTCGGAGTATGTAACTTTAGATAAAGCGATTGTCCCCAACCGGTTACATAATGAATTTTAAATTGAATTTTCATACTGGTTTGTAAATGTATTTCGGTACAAATTTACAAAAATAATATACACCAAAAAAGCTGATTTGAATTACTTCGAAAAGAAAGAGCGCAAACGATTGAAAAAAAGAAACCTTCTTAGTTGTCATTAGACAAAACTAAGAAGGTTTTTGAGGTACCTGGCGGGTTTACTTTATGAAACATTATGATACATAATGATTCTAATTCTCTGACCTAAAAACTTTTGTTGACCTAAAAAAATATATTCTATTTTGCATGGTGATTCATCATGTTTCAGAATTTTAAGCCTAA
>Ga0302215_10000444_pt1 | contig 30127 bp, 30 predicted proteins | sample II_Fen_N3_1_FD_194580 | JGI IMG/M metagenome (GOLD analysis project Ga0302215, IMG submission 194580) | Peat permafrost microbial communities from Stordalen Mire near Abisko, Sweden - II_Fen_N3_1 | ecosystem: Environmental > Terrestrial > Soil > Wetlands > Permafrost | place: Sweden: Abisko... | reverse complement strand
GATAGATTTGAAACGGTTCGTCACCTATTGTCAGGCTGTTAGAATTGGAATCGGCCAGTTGAAATCCCTTGGTTTTGCGCTTATATCCACGACTCAGTACCGCAATTTTACAGTTATCTTGTAGTGCCGATAGAATAAATTCGGTATGAGGAGTTTTTCCCGTTCCACCAACAGCTAGGTTTCCAACAGAAATTGTTGGGATTTTAAAACTAGTAGATTTAAGTATTTCGTTTTCAAACAGCCAGTTACGTATCCCTGTGATCACTCCGTACAGAAGTGAAAATGGGTAGAGTGCAATATGTTTAGCATGTTTTTCCAATGTAAAATACAGCTTTTGAAAAAAATAAGCGGATGACAAAGATACAATTTTTCTTAATCGTAACAATTAAAACCCGGTTTTTTTCATTCGGATAGTTAACTACTACTTATGGTACAGGATCATACCCACTGCCACCCCAGGGATGACAGCTGCTGATTCGTTTTATCGATAGTTGAGTACCTTTAAGTATTCCGTATTTTTTAACAGCTTCAATAGTGTATTGTGAGCAGGTAGGGCTGTATCTGCAACGAGCAGGGAATAGCGGAGATATGCTGTATTTGTAAAAATACACGGGAAGGAGTATAATGAATTGCAGTATTTTTTTCATAGCTAATAGTTTACAAACTGACTACAATTGCTCTAGATTTTTTCTATCAAACGCTGTAGTGCCACCTTCATTTTTTTTTCAACTTGGGCAAAATCAAGTACATCGTCCGAAACGTAATTAAAAGCAACATGTATCTGCAATTCCTTTTGATCCAATTTCCCGGTAAGTTCCTGTTTGTTGAGCCTATATGCTTCTCGCATAAGTCGTTTTAGCCGGTTGCGTTTAACGGCGCGCTTAAACCGCTTTTTGGGGACGCTCACCATTACTGAGGCAGTTTCGGTGTCTTTTTTCGGTTCAATGAGATAAACCACACGTAACGGGTAAGCAATAAATGCATCGCCCTGTGTAAACAGTCGGGTGATACGTTTCTCGCCGCATAAATGCTCCGATTTTGGGAATGAATTTGGGTGGTTCATGTATATAAAATAAAACTATCCCAAAAGTACGGAAAATCTTCGATACTTTTAGGATAGCGTAATTTGTGAGAAACGATTTATTTTCGCGTTTTCTTGTTACTTTCTTTCAGGTAATTTTCAAGTCCTGTAGTCATGGAAGGAACTCCCGGAGCCGGAACTTCAATGTCTAGTCTGAGGCCTGCATCGCGTACGGCTTGAGCGGTGGTAGCACCAAAACAACCTATTTGAATATCACCCTGAACAAAGTTCGGGAAATTCTTCAGTAACGATGCAATGCCAATTGGGCTAAAGAAAATTAACATGTCGTAGTTAAATTCTTCATCCGGACCAAAATCATTACTAACAGTCTTATACATGATAGCCTGATTGTAAGTAATTTTTGATTTCTCAAGTATCGACATGGTGTCTTCATTCTGAACATCGGAGGTGATCAGCAAATACTTCTCATCTGTATGCTTGTTCATGATTGTCACCAAATCAACCAATTTGCCTGTAGCAGGATAGAAAACTTTACGTTTGCGGTAATGAATGTAGCGCTGCAAATACAACGCAACAGATTCGGAAACACAAAAGTATTTCATTGTTTCCGGAATGGTCACACGCATTTCTTCGCATAGGCGGAAAAAATGATCAATTCCATGACGCGCATTAAATATAATAGCCGTATGATCTAAAATAGAAATGCGCTGAGTTCTAAACTCCTTCGCTAAAATTGCTTCAACCTTAATGAAAGGTCTGAAATCTATTTTGACGTTATACTTATCGCTAATATCAAAATAGGGAGACTTCTCAGTGGTTGGCTTAGGCTGCGATACTAGTATCTTCTTAATTTTCAAAGCAGTAATTTTTAAAAATAAAACACCCTATATAATTAATTCATACACCTGATATAAAGCAATTAGGGGCAAAAATTCGAGGGTGCAAAGATACAACAATATATAAAACGAAGCTATAGTTTTGTGAAAAAATATTTGAAATAGTTTGAAAATAATTAGAATGTATCCTAATATGCACGCTATCAAACTTATGATTCCGGGTATATTGTGCAGATTATGTGGATAATAGATCTGAATTGTCAGCAATGGAAATATAATTATTCCTAACAGAGAAAGTATGTTGAAATAGCTGTCTTTAGCCATTTTAAGACTTATTGGTTCCAGAAATACGTAGCCCATAATATCGAAAACAACTGCTTTTAACCAAAAAAATCCAAAGGTAATAAGCATGACTAGCCCAAACTTAAGAATTGAAAATGGTGTGTTTGGTTGGTGTAAAAGGTAATAGCCATACAAACTAAATACGCCGATGGAGAAAATGATAATGAAAAGGCGTATTTGGAAATCGTTTACAGTTGCCTTACTGAATATACTTGAGCGTTCTTTCACATGAAAGAAATCTTTGACGGTTTCGCCGATTAGACTTCCTGAACGGGATATAGAAAATACGAGTAAGAAAAATAGAGCCAGAAAAATAATAAAAACCCATGCTTCGGTGTTTGGGAATGACGGATGTGCTGTTCCTACAAAGCCGCGTGTAAGCCGGATGACAGTTTTGATTGAGTCAGCAATACGTAGCGAGTCAACAGTGGCCAGTGAGTCAGCTTTAGCCAACGAATCAACCCTTGCCAGCGAGTCTGCTGTCAATGATTGTGTGCTGTCAGTAAGCAATTTTAGGGTGTCCTGTTGTATCATTTCGTCAATTATATGGCTGCAAATTTGCGTGCATTCGAATCCCAGCTGGATGAATTCTCAATGGCTGATAATACTTCTTCGGGAGTTTCTACCACTTTCCACATATCTTTGTGAATTTCGCGCATAAATTTCTCATCAACGGCTTGGTGAAGCATATTAATGAGCGAGTTGTAGTAACCGTTCATGTTTAGGATAATAATTGGTTTGCTGAAAATGCCCAATTGTTTCCATGTGATTACCTCCATTAATTCCTCAAAAGTTCCGCAGCCGCCGGGCAATGCAATAACCGCATCGGCCATTTGAGCCATTTTTTCTTTGCGTTCATGCATGGTTTCCACTACTATCAACTCAGTGAGTTCGTTGTGGTGCCATTGCTGGTCGCACATAAATTGTGGAATAATGCCAGTTATAGTTCCATTTGCTTCTAGCATGCTGTTGGCCAACTGCCCCATTAGTCCGGTTGCCCCTCCACCAAATACAACAGAAAGTCCTGCGTCGGCTAGAATTTTTCCCAGGCGAGCTGTTGCTTCAAAGTATCGGGGATTTATTTGGGTGCTGGATGCACAATAAACACAAATAGTCTGCATAATTCCGTCATCTATATACAGCAATCAACGGTGTGCTGTAGTTTTGCTTTTTCTAAAATTAAATGCAAAAATACTGTTTTCTTTCCGTATTTTTGAAGTTCAAATAAAAATTTGGAGAAAATGATATTGGTAACAGGTGCCACTGGTTTGGTGGGGGGAAATTTGATATGGCAATTGTTGCAGCAAAATGAACGAGTGGTAGCTATTCGCCGTGCTACAAGTAAGCTTGAGCCTCTATATCACATTTTTAGTTTTTACACGTCTGATCCCGAAGCATACATGGCTCGTATCGACTGGAGAATTGCCGATGTGCTTGATTTCGGTTCGCTTAATGCTGCAATGCAGGAGATAACGGTGTTGTATCATTGCGCTGCGGTTGTTTCATTTGTTGATAATGCTGGTATTTTACTCGATACGAATGTAATTGGGACAAAAAATGTAGTTGAGGCAGCATTAAAACACGGGGTTGCAAAATTGTGTTTTGTAAGTTCTATCGCCGCTTGTGGCCACGAGAAAGGCAATAGCCCGATTGATGAAAACTCTATCTGGGAAGATCGTGAGAACCGATCGTTATACTCCCGGAGCAAGTATTATTCCGAGCTTGAAGTCTGGCTTGGAATTGAGAAAGGACTGACGGCTGTAATTGTCAACCCCGGAATAATTTTGGGTGTATCGGGAACGAATAATGGAAGCTCGCAATTGTTTTCTCAAGTTAGTAAAGGCTTGCCATTTTATACTAATGGCGGTAGTGGATATGTGGATGTCAGAGATGTGGCCACCATTATGATTCAGCTCGTTAATTCAACTATATCGGGCGAGAGATTTATTTTAGTCTCCGAAAATTGTTCCAATAGAGATGTATTGAGTTGGATGGCTGATGGTTTTGGCAAACGCCGTCCATTTATTGGCATTAGCAAACGAATGCTCGTTATGGTTGGATGTATTTCCGAAATTATTGGAAAGTTATTTCATTTTAACCCACTAATAGATCGGTCAACAGCACGCACAGCCACCAATAGACAATATTATTCCAATACTAAAATTAAAACGGCCTTAGATTTCCAGTTTACAGGTGTTGAAACCTGTATTTTGAAGGTGTGTCAATATCTCAATCAACAAAAATAATCTCTCAAAACTTCACTATTTTATACATTACTGTGTTTTGATGTATCAACGGTTTGTCATGTGCAAAGAAAATGGTTCCATCGATAGGCGAATGAATCTCACTGCGTACCGCCCCGGTAAATGGATCAAGTATCTTGGCAAGTAAATCACCTTCTTTTACTTCGTCTTTCGCTCCACGCTGGCTATATAAAATACCTGCCTGATTGGATTTTATAGTTTCCAAATCATGGTCATGCAAAATTGACGAATTAAAACCATCGTGCATATCTTTCTTGATGATTTTCATGCTGTTCAGAAAACGCAAAATTGATAGCCACGCAATTTTTGCTGACTCCTTATTTATCGTATCTGTATCGCCCGAATAAATAGAAAAAGCTTGTGTGTCAAATACCTGCCAGTTGTAGTTTAATACAGCCGTATCGTAGGGTTTTGGTTTGCGCACTAGCACATAAGGCAATCCAAATTTTTTAGCCAGTTTTACATTTTGAAAACCGGTATCCATCATTCTTACATGTGGAATAAATTCTCCGGGCATATAGAAACTCGCCAGTTGAATGCCATATTTAAAGCCCCGTACCTCATCGAAAAGCGCCGCAGCAATACGTTGAGTGGTTTCGCCTTTGTCGTAGCCCGGAAACATACGATTAATATCCGTATTGTCCATAGCCCAAAATCGCTTGTTGATATTCATCGAAAAATGATTGGCCGACGGTATTACCAGAATTTCGTGTCCGGGCAAAATGCGTCCTTCTTTTTCCAGTTCAATGAGGTTTTTTACCACTTGCGAGCAGGTAAATTGTTGTTGAATTTCGTCGCCACGCATGGCACCAACTATGGCAACAGATTTTTCTCCCTCACCAAACCGAAATCCCTGTATTTTAAAATCGTCGCGGTAAGGCGACTTCATTTGGAATAATATTTCTTGTTTCATAGATTGTCGCTGCAAGGAGTTTTTGAAAAAATACGGGCAATCAATGACCCCTCGTAAACCACTGGATATGTTCTCAGGGTAAATACCACACCATCAACCGGCGAAAGTACATTCTGAAGCACTACACCCTCAAACGGATCAACAATTTGGCAAAGTAAATCTCCTTTTTTTACGTTTACCGAGTGTGAAACCGACGGAATAATAATGCCAGAAGCATCCGCATTCATAAAGCAGACCTCACCGGTAGTAGAAAGCATCGGTTTACTAATATCCTTCGAAACTGATCCCGACCACATTTTCATTTTTCTCATCATATTGAAAATGCCATCTACCAACCTGTTGCCATAATCGCGGGTAATACGCATTCCAATGCCCATTTCCACCACGATGGTTGGCGTTTTAATCACATTTAGCGAGTGAGCCAAGGTAGATTCGAGCACCGTAGCTGCATCGTGAATCCAGATAAAATCGATATTGAGTAAGTTGGCAAATGGGATGAGTTTTTTTGACATTTGTACGTTGATGCGAGCTTGTGGCATTTCGCGCAAAAAAATGTTGCTGGCATGAATGTCAATCACCATGTCGGCGCCCTTTAAGTCCTGAATAATTTCGTAGGCAGTGTGTTCAATCAAATGACCATTTGGATCACCCGGGAAAATGCGGTTCATGTCTAGATCAAACGTAGGAATACCGCGGGTAACGGAGTCTACTCCAAGCGGATTGAGTGCCGGATAAACTTCCACCGTTCCATCCAAAAATTGAATGTCCTCATTCAACCGACGGATAAGCTCGAAGCAGACATACTGACCTTCGAGTTCATCGCCATGTGTTCCGGTAACTATGCAAATCCGTTTCGGACCGGTGCTGTTCTGTATTACTTTTTTCCGAATCAATAACTGCTCATCAACAGGAAGTCCTTCGGATATAATGGTTTTAATCATTTAATTCTATTCATATTAATTTACAACGAATTACCTCAGAAAAACATAAAGTTACACAAAAAGAAACTCTTATTCCTATTTAATGTCAACTCATCGTATATTACTAACTTAGTATCAACCATTAATCAAAACTCTTAGTGATATTTAGTGTTCTTAGTGTCTTAGTGGTTATTTTATTGTTGCTGTTCTTCGACTTTTAAAAATACTTCTAACTTTTGTTGCGCCAGGCCTGAAAATACACCTTTATCCAACGCACAATCCGAATAATCCCTGCCGTGTGCAATTTTTATGTAGCCGGTTTCTATGCAGCGGTCGTGGGTTGGGTCAAAGCCGTACCAAACTCCGTTTTCGTAATACTCAATCCATGCATGGGTAAATCCTTCGCCTTGCATAAATCCACTGACATAACGTGCCGGAATACCATTTTTCCGACAAAGTGCAATGAGTATGTGCGAAAAATCCTGACAGACACCTTTGCCTATTTCCAGCGCTTGTTCGGCCGTGGTTTGGATAGATGTCACCCCCGATTCGTACACAAGAAATTTACGCAATTCCGCCGACAGCAGAACAACCTTCTCCAATGTTGTAGCTTTGGAGGGCAGTGTTACACCATCGAGCAGCTTTTGAATATTTTTCATGGGCTGAGTATATTTAGATGGATAAAGATACAAGGGATTTAGCTCTTCTTCAATGCTGTAATATGTTTGTTCGACAACTCCGGTTGCTTCAAATTCAAAATAATTATGGTAATCGCCAATGTATCCGTTGTGAATCAGATTTCCAAAGCTGTCGCGCCCCACAGTTACTGTTCCATTAGGCGAAATAACACATTTTTCTTCTATAATTTTTTGAAAATCAAATATGCCGGGAGTACATCTCAATAAGAAGTGGTGCCGATATACATTTTCGCTAAAAGTTATTCTTGTCTTATAACTGTATTTTAGTTTTATCATTTTAGGTTTTAAGCACGAAACAAGCTGTTTATGAGTTGTAGCACGCCTATATTTTTATAATCATCGAAAGTAAAATGCTGTTTCAATGTCAGCAGAGTCATTTCATCACAAATATAGCATTCTTTTTCGATAGAGTCTAGCATACGATTAAATATTCCTTCCACTCTGTTGTAAGGGTATTCGAATCGGATGTGGAGGTCAAGGCTTTCGATAAATTTCCCAAACTTAATAGAATGACGAATTTGATTATCAACAATTCGCTCATCGATAGAACCCCAGAATGCCAACATGTAGTCGGTTATTCTTTGTAACCCTTCTATTCCAATGCTTTGAACTTTAGGTTTGTTCATGTGAGCAATGCTAAGTTCAATATAACAAAGCGTTTCGGTCATAATCTCTTCACGAAGCATCATGGCATTATCTTTTACACGTTCGAGCATGTTTATCACCGATTCCGGATTAGATGTGTCGAACAAATACCGTTTTGTGAAGTCGTCGGCAGACGTGTATTTGTTCTGAATTCCCATTTTATTACAAAATGTAATGTAGGCATCTTTGTCTTCATCAATCATTAAGTCGAAATGCTTGCGAAGCATATGTAGGGTCAGATAAACGCGTTCGGCATATCTGCCCAGCCAGTAAAGACGACTTGCTTTTGCCGACGAAACGCCGGAATTTATTTTTGTAAGTGTTTGCATAGTCTGTTAGTTTTTATTTTTTCATTATCCAGGTGTCTTTAAATCCACCACCTTGCGATGAATTCACAATAAACGAAGTTGGATTTCGGGTGTAACGAGTCAATCCACTATGCCAAACTCTGGTTTCTTCTTCGCTAATGACAAAGGCACGTAAATCTGATTTTCGGAGCACACGTTCTTCGCCTTCCATTATTTCTAAATCGATAAAATCGATTACTTCCTGAGCAATCCAACGGCGTGATTCTGTTTCAATAAGATGTTTGATGTTGGCCAATTGTTCATCGTTCATATCTTTCCCAAACATAACACCATAACCGCCTGCTTCTGCTACATCTTTGATAACAAGGGTTTTCAGATTGTCGAGAACGTACTTTTTATCTTCTTCGTAATAAGGCAGATATGTAGGGGCATTTTGCAAAATAGCTTTCTCGCCTAAGTAAAATTCAATCATTTTAGGCACAAAATAATAGATTCCTTTATCATCGGCTACGCCATTTCCCAGTGCATTCATAATAGCTACATTGCCTTTGGCGTAAGCTCTCATTAAGTTAGGTACACCAAGCAATGATGAGCTTTCAAATGCTAGTGGATCAATGTATTCGTCAGAGATACGTCTGTAAATAACACCAACACGTTCACGTTTGTCAAATAATCCTTTGTAGTAAACCGTATCGTTTTCCACTATCAGGTCATCGGCAAAAGCCAGAATAACTCCGGCTTTTTCAGCCAAATACGAATGTTCGAAATAAGCCGAATTATAACGTCCCGGAGTGAGGATTACCTGTAAGCCATTATCAATATTCACATAATCCATTGCTTTCCGAATCAATGTTGAATAGTTGCGGTTGTCGAAAACTGCATTTTCTTTGAATGTTTCCGGCGATATTTTACGGGTTATTGTTCTGGCAATCATCGGGTAGGATGCTCCGGATGGTATACGCAGGTTATCTTCGAGTACGATCCATTTTCCATCTTTTGCCTGTACCAAATCAATTCCTGATATATGCGAGAATATTTTCTTTGATGGAGTAATGCCTTCACATTGTGCTAAATATCCACTTGAAGAATAGATAAATTCTTCAGGTATAATACCAGCTTTTACGATGCCTTTTTCATTGTAAATATCTTCCAAAAACATATTGAGCGCATTGACTCGCTGAATTAGTCCGGCTTCAATTTCTATCCAGTCCTTATGGCTAATAACCCTTGGAATTGGGTCGAAAGGGAAAAGTTGCTCGTGAAAATTTCCTCCTTTGTAAATTCCGAAACGGACACCGAATCGTTCCATCCATTTGTTTACGGTGTCTCTTTGTTTGACGAGTGAATACATGTACTGCTTTTTTAGTTTTACAATCTTTATGATACCCTTTACCTTGTTTTTGTATTATTATGCAATGGGTTTGGTGTTTTAAAATGACATAATAGTGCAAATGTAGCATATTTAATGATAATATGCTCTATGTTCCTACTTTTTTGTTTCTTTTTGAGGCAAAATGCTTTTAATCAATATCAATTGGATGGGATTATTGCAACTTGGTGTGACGAAATAGATTTGTGTTGAAAATTATTCGTCCGATTTTCCAAATTTTTCTATAAATTATAATTTCCTAAAAGCTTATAATTATACAATAATTGTAATAATTACAAGTAAAAAAATGACAGAATGTATAAAATAGTCTTTAAGTTGAGAATTAATTTTTACTTTTGTAGGCTAATAATAAAATACATGCTTATGAATCCGTTCAAAAATCTTCGAATTGCGGTCTGTAATGACCATGCTGGTTATGAATTGAAAACAAAAATTGTAGAATATCTTGAGGGCGAAGGAGCAAAAGATGTAAAAGATTTTGGCGCTTTTTCGTCTGAAAGTTGCGACTATGCTGATTTTGCGCATCCTATGGCTTCTGCTATAAAAAAAGGCGAATTTGATTTCGGGATTTCAATTTGCGGTAGTGGTAATGGAATTAGCATGACATTGAATAAGCATCTTGGAATTCGTGCGGCACTTTGCTGGCGGCCAGAGATAGCTGCTTTGGCCCGTCAACATAACGATGCAAATATACTTTCACTTCCTGCTCGTTTTATAACGGAATCCGAAGCGTTAGATATGGTTGAAGTATTTTTTATGACAGAATTTGAGGGTGGAAGACATCAACGCCGTATTGACAAAATGAATGATATTCGCTAACAGAATCAATAAAGATATATTAGTTAAAATAAACAATAAGAGAGGGTCATTTGACTCGAAATTTTCGACCATAGACAAAAACAATGCAACGAACTGAAATATCGACTTACGGAGAATTCGGACTTATTAAGCACTTGACCGATAAATTTAAAACAGTAAATGCCTCGACACAGAAGGGCATTGGTGACGATGCTGCTGTATTGAATTACGAGAGTAAAAAAGTGCTGGTAACTACAGATTTGTTACTTGAAGGCATTCATTTTGACTTGGTTTATGTGCCACTTATGCATCTCGGCTATAAAGCAGCTGTAGTTAATTTTTCGGATATCTACGCCATGAATGGCATCCCAAAACAAATGACTGTTTCGCTCGGAATTTCAAAACGATTCTCGGTGGAAGATTTAGAACAACTTTATGCCGGAATTCAACTGGCTTGCGATAAATACGGAGTCGATCTGATTGGTGGTGATACATCTGCCTCGCTTACGGGTTTGGCCATTAGCATTACTTGCATTGGTGAAGGTGAAGAAGGAAAAATTGTGTACCGCAATGGTGCTGGTCAAACCGATTTAATTTGCGTTACCGGTGATCTTGGTTCAGCTTACATGGGTTTGCAGCTATTAGAGCGCGAGAAGATAGTGTTTGCTGCCAATGACGAAGCTCAGCCGGATTTTGAAGGGCGTGACTACATTCTGCAACGCCAATTGAAACCAGAAGCTCGCAAGGATATTATAGAACTATTGAAGTTAAAAGATATTGTTCCTACTGCTATGATGGATATTTCGGACGGTCTTTCGTCGGAATTGATGCATATTTGCTCTCAAAGCAATGTGGGTTGCCGTGTGTACGAAGATAAGATTCCAATCAACTACCAAGCTGTGGTGATGGCCGAAGAACTGAACATGAGCATTGTAATGGCTGCTCTCAACGGTGGTGAAGATTACGAACTGCTATTTACCGTTTCGCTCGAAGATTATGACAAAATAGTAACCATGGAAGGCATTGCTATTGTTGGACATATGACCAAACCGGAATTTGGTTTAAATCTGGTTGGACGCGAAGGTGAAGAAATTCAACTACAAGCACAAGGTTGGAATTCGTTAAGTTGATAATACGTTAATTACTAGATAAAAAAAGGGTCGTCTTAATTAAAAGACGACCCTTTTGCATTTTATATATTATCAGAAATTTGGAAGTAAGTATTTTTCACGTGATTTGAAAATGTTGCTTACTTTGTTTACTTCAAGGAAAGTAGTTCCAAGTCCCATACCATAGCTTCCGCTTAAGTAACATACAGAATCTTCTTCAGTAATAAATCCTTTTAGGATCAATTCTTTCAAAGCGGTAAGAAAGTACTGTTGAGTATTTCCACCTTCTGGTTGGTACATTGGGAAAACGCCGTATGAAAGTGCCAATTGACGAACCATACGCTCGTGATAGCAGATTGATAAAATTGGAGCAACCCCACGGTAAGCAGCAAGGAAACGAGTTGTACGGCCAGTATAAGTGTCTGTAAGGATAGCCTTAGTTCCTAGTTTTGTACAAGTTTCTACTGCGGCATTTGAAAGGAATGAAGTTAAATCGTTTGTTTCGATATCGATTGGAATATCATTCTCAGACATTTTTGTTTTTTCAGCTTCTTTTGCAATTGACGCCATAGTACGAACAGCTTCAACAGGGTATTTGCCGTAAGCAGTTTCGCCACTTAGCATTACTGCATCGGTGCGGTAGTAAATTGCGTTTGCAATATCTGTAACCTCTGCACGTGTTGGGCGAGGGTTTTTGATCATGGTGTGGAGCATTTGAGTAGCAACAATCACCGGTTTCTTAGCTTTAACACATTTGCGGATCAAACGACGTTGGATACCAGGGATTTTTTCCTGAGCAACTTCGATACCGAGGTCACCACGAGCAACCATTACGCCGTAAGCAGCTTCAAGAATTTCGTCGATGTTATCAACACCTTCCTGGTTTTCGATTTTGGCAATAATTTTAATTTCGCTATTGTGAGCATCCAGAATTTTTTGGATTTCCAAAACATCTTGTTTGTTACGAACGAATGAGTGAGCAATAAAGTCAAGATCCATTTCAACAGCCAACAGGATGTTCGTTTTGTCTTTTTCGGTCAATGAAGGTAAGTTGATACGTACACCAGGAACGTTTACACTTTTGCGGCTTCCAAGGTTACCGTTATTTTGTACAGAACAAACTAAGTATTCTTCAGTTTTTGAATCGACTTTCAAGTCTATTTCACCATCGTCAAACAAGATGCTGTCGCCAACATTCAAATCACGAACAAAGAATGGATAATTTACAGCTATGCATTCTTGTGTAGTGAAAGCATCTGGGTTACCTACAACTTTTACAATGTCGCCTGTGACTAGGTCAATTGAATCGCTTTCAATTTTTGTTGTACGGATTTCAGGACCTTTGGTATCCATTAGGATAGCTAAATTTGGGCTTACTGCACGGGTGTTGTTTACAATTCTCTCAAATCCTTCACGTTGGATATGAGCCGAGTTCATACGTACTACGTTCATACCTTCAGCATAAAGCTGAGCAAGAAAGTCTACTTCGCAACGAATATCACTGATCGTTGCTACAATTTTGGTTGATTTTGACATAAAAATGTTATTAATTAACTAATACAATACAATTTATATTTTAAAGTTGCAGGACTTACTCCTGTTCTTATTAGAAATTCAACACCGCATTGATAGCAAGACGGTATGAATCGAGACCAAATCCGACAATACAACCTTTACAGGCTTCGGATAGATATGAATGGTGGCGAAAAGCCTCACGTTTAAATACGTTTGAGATGTGAACTTCAATGACCGGTGTAGTTACTGAACGAATAGCATCGGCAATAGCCACAGATGTGTGTGTATATGCACCGGCATTAAGCACAATGCCATCGAATTCGAAGCCTGTTTCATGAATTTTATCAATCAGTACTCCTTCTGTATTCGATTGGAAATAAGATAAATCTGTATCTGGAAACTGTTTCTTTAGCTCTTCGAAGTAAGCTTCAAAAGTTTGGTTGCCATATACAGTCGGCTCCCGTTTTCCCAATAAATTCAGATTTGGTCCGTTAATAATTTGGATGCGTTTCATACATTTCGGTTTTTTGCCTTTTTCAAATTACGAATGGTAATGAAAAGAATATATACAGATGGAATTAAACAAACTCCATTAGCAATAATCATTGGTAAATCGGGAATCAGTGCACCATAAATGAACCAAAATAGAATTCCCAACGTCATAATGACATACATCCCCAACGATATACTTTGGGTTTCACCCGTTCGGATGACCTTGTAGGCTTGAGGAAACTGGGCTACAGCAGTGCAGAAGCCTGCTAGATACCCAACAACAACAATGTTAAATGTCATATCAAATATTTGTACAAAAGTAGCAAAAAAATATCGATAAACAAAAGGGGAATTCAAACCAGATAATAAAATAGAATATTTTTCGATTCAAAATAATGAATTCGAAATATATTTAAGCAAAAAATTACGATTTATTACAAAGAGATTGCAAAATAATTACGATTTTTCAGATATAAACAAATTATATTACTTTTGAATGTGCAACATCTATGTTCTGAATGAGCTTAGCGCTGTTACTATAACTGTTAAGTTGAAGTGTAAGAGCCATTACTTGTAGCTAATAATTAGATCTATAACATATAAATAAATTCAAAATTTGAATAAATGAACAAACTTCAATTTCCGTTAAACCTGACTTTTAAAATAGGTACTTTGAGTAATGATTTTGTAATTGCTGACGCAAATGGTATGGCGATAGCATATGTACGTCAGAAAATGTTGAAACTTATCGAAGAAATAGATGTTTTTAGTGACGAAAGTCGTAACGAAAAAAACTATATAATAAAGGCTAACAAGTGGCTCGATTTTTCAGCTTCTTATGTATTTAAAGACAGAAATGGTAAAGACGTGGGACATATTGCTCGAAAAGGTTGGGCTTCTATATGGAAAGCAAGTTACGATATTTTTGACGAAACTCATTTAAAAGGGTTACACGTACGTGAAGAAAATCCGTGGGCGAAGGTTTTTGATTCTTTGCTGGGCGAAGTTCCGATTCTTAATTTTCTGACAGGTTATCTTTTTCATCCGTCCTATGGAGTTTCTCGTCCTGATGGAGTTAAAGTAGCTCGTTTAAGCAAAGTGAATTCTTTCTTCGGGCGTAGATTTGTCATTGAGAAAGTCGCTGAATTTGAACCGGGCGAAGAGCCTAGAATTTTATTAGGATTAATGATGCTGATTTTACTTGAAAGACAAAGAGGTTAACTTTTAAGCTGCATCCTCTTCTTTATTTTATCTCCAAAATCTATATCCTGAAACCAAAAATAATAGGTAATAAATGATAGAAATGCAAACAAGTACATGATGTAAGTTATGTTGTCGTGTAACTCTACTTTGTTTAAACCGTTCATATATGTGTTTTTGATAACTACAAGTAGCACTGACATCCTGATTGAATTCATCAAAACAAATAATAAACTAAACACAATTAGAAAAATAGATTTATTTACCATTTTTCCTTTTATAGCACAAATCAATATTGTTATTATGGTGAAAACACCGATTCCCAGACAGGGTTGATCTAACCGAAGCCAGAATTTTCCGAGAAATATAAACTTTGTTGTTACCACGGCATCATAGCCGAATACACTTAGAATAAATTTTGAAATTCTTAATGTGATTGATGCAAGTCCGTCAATGAGTCCTTTGTCTACATAGTTTAGAACCACTCTGGGAATGGGAGTCACTATCAGCAATAGCAGAATGAGTGTTGTTAGCTGTACATTGAGTAATTGGCTAAAACGCAGGCGTATTTTTCTGTAAAAAGGCTTGATAATCTTATTTTTATTGACTATAAATATAATTATCGCAAGCATTGGAATGTAAATAAGTGGATCAATCCAAAGAAGTAATATGGTGTTTTGAGGATAAATAAGTAGAATTATAGAGATTGTAGAGGCTCGTAAGGTTATAAGGAGCAAGGATGAAGAAATGAGTAATAATAAATATTTGTATTCTTTTATTGGTACAACAAACAGCAACATACATCCAGCAACATAAAACCGATAGGCTGCTGTAGGCATTATAAGGGCTTTTACTGTATTGTTAATGGATAAGTTGTAAGTTAGAGGATCAAAAGCCGGGTATTGTCCAAATAAATTTGCCAGCGATACTGTAAGTTGGCCGGTAAGTTTGGTATATAAATTCTCAATGCTCAAATAACAAAGTGTTTGAGTCAGATATTGCCAACCAACTAATTGAATAAAAACGAACAGAAAAATAAATAATAGTTTGTATAACTGATATTTATCTTGTTGTATGTGTGTGAAAAACTCAGCCTTAATTTGTGCCACATCAAACTATTTATGAGCATTCATCGATTGAGTTTCTTCAACCGATGAATGCTTGTTTTACTTGATACTATTCAACTATAAAATCAAACATAAAATAGTTGTTTAGCTATTCTTTGCTCTTTGATTTTTTCTTTTTTAGAAGCATGGTTATTATTCCACCACCAGCCAAAAGGGCCATAAGTATGCCGCCATCTATAGGTGTTGGTAAACCTTCATCGGTGCCAGGATGTGTTCCCTGAGCCCAAATTAGACATGCTGAAATTAACAAAATCATTATTGTCAGCACTTTTCGCTTGGCGCTATCTGGGATATTGATACTAATATTTTTGGTTTTCATTTTGATATTAATTTATGATGATACATTTAGATGTTTTCTCGGTATTCACAACAGCTTTAATTATGTATGTTCCTTTATTTAAGTTGGTTGAAATGTTTGTTAGTCTATTTGCACCAAAGTCGTAAACCTGAACAATACGTCCTATAGTATCGAATACCGTTAATTTTCCGGTACTATTCGTTGTATTGTTAACTACAATTGTTTTGTCTGAATTAAACATACTCAAGGTCGAAGATTCATTTTCTTTTTCGAGTCTGGTTGTAGTACCTGTTGTTGCTACTATCTTAAATCTTTTTACTGCATCGGTAGCAGTTGAAGTAAAAGAGTACTCTATACCAGACTGAGTAATATCTGTAGTACTATTCGCAACTAAATCAACCAAGAATATTTGTGAGTATTTTAAGTCGGTGTTTTGATGTTTAAACACAAGCTTAAAACTAGTTTCAGTTCCTGGTTGGAATCCTAGGTATGTATTATTTAAATCATTGACTGCATCTATTTGGTAGATTCCATCTGCTTCCAGCCCGTAAATTTGTGATACTTCAGTATATCCAAGTAGTTTTGAACCATCATAACCATTATCAAAATTTCTGGTACATGTAGCGTCATCAAGTAGCCACATACGATCGGAATAGTTTGTACCGATAACATCTATCATTGTTCCTATTTTTGTAGATGCTGCGTTTGATAAATTCTTTACTCGTTGTTTTTCGGAGTTCTTTATTAATGAACTATAGCTGTATGAAATTGAGCCACCGCCCACCGCTATTGATTTTACTAAGAAGCCTTGCATTGACGGAATCTGTGTTGGAACACCTGCAAGACCAACAGAGCCTGCTGTTGTTACGGTATATGTGCCGGGACCGCTACCAGGTGTGTTTTGACCATTTGCATTTGACCAGTCATTAAAAGTACCGGTGTTGTAAAGGTATATTGATGCGTCAGTGTTTGTACCAAAAGTTATAGCACTTATATCCATTGCTGCTGTATAAGGATTACTCAGAATTGTTTGTCCTTTATAAAATGCAGTTGGAGTATATGGTAATGATTGGCTGAAATCAGAATGAACTAAAGTTCCACTAAAACTATATTTTTTTTTGCTGTTTTGAACTAATTCGTATCCTTTTCCAGGTAGGAGGGTAGCACCAGAAGCTAACATTAATGAAATTTTATTATTGTCTTTTACCCAAACTGAAGTGGAGTCAGTAACACTTTCATCCCATTTGCGCACAAATGCGTAATCAAAAGTAGGGCTATAGGCTAATGATGTAACCGGTATTCCAAAATACTGCCAAGTATATTTACTCCCAGCTGGCAAAGTTAAATCGTATTTTGCATTAGAATACATTTCTACAGTTGCCTGTGGGGTTCCGGAAGCAAACACTAGAGAGCCATTTCCGGTATTGTTTTGGCTTGTGTTGGCTCTTATTACTAAACCTGCTGCTCCTGCGGAATTTGTCAATAAACCACTAACTTGTAATAAAGTTGCATTGCTAATTGTAAGACTGTGTCCCGAATTAATTGTTAGATTTGTAACATTGTTTGATATGCCTAATGTACATGTTCCATTAATAATTGGACTATCATCAACACTCCCGTATGTTGCATCACCATTTGCACCCGGAACTTCATTTACGTTCCAATTTGCTGCAGTCTCCCATGTCCCTGTACCAGAAAATACCGGTGTGTTGTTAAAACTGGCTTCGGCTGTTAATATCGTTCCAGACTCGTTTGTAACATATCCTTTATAGTAGACGGTTACTCCTCTGTCAACGTCGCCCGGAACATCTAAGGCAAATGGACCACCCTGATCGGTGGATTCAACTACTTGATTTCCTCCTGTATCCACATTTGGTTTTAAACTCCAGAATATACCACGCTCGGATATTGTACCAGTTGTAGGGGTCTCAATTGTCGCTCCCAGTTTAGCTCTGACTAAACCAAAATCGGCCGTTGGTGTGTGTATAGATTCTAATTTACATTCTTTGGGATTTCCAGTAGCCACACTTACATTAAACCTGGTGAGTGCATCCATAAGGTTGTAATCATAATACCTGAACCAGTATACATTTGTAGAACTAGGAACTGTTACTGTTACCTGATCTCCGGCACCGTTAAAAATTACTTGTTCACCTGAACCATATGTAGTATTTGCAGTTGGATTATAGTTATTTACCGGATTAGTGAAACTGTTTGAAGTATTCATAACAATAATTCTTCTGTTACCACTACCTCTTGTACAACCAACTGTTATAGTAGTTGGAGTGACTGATACGATAGAAATAATTGATGCCTGTGAAGTAGGAGCCGCAAAGGCCTCTCCCTGTATACTAACACCTTTTAAAGATGCGGTAGCAGATGTGTTTGTTCCAATCGCTCCACCATCAGGGTTTACTGTACCATTTTGAACCCACCGAACGTAAACTGCAGCTTTGTTGTCGCAAGCTGTAGGGAGCCTGAATTTAAAACTCTTAAGAGCATAAGCAGTTGGACTTGTAACTAAATTTATCAACGGATTATCATCTTCGTAATTAGCATCATCAGGGATGTCGGTCCAGACACTTCCATTTAAACTATATTGGCCAATAAAGTCTCTGGGTCCAGTTGAAGTTGCCTTCATTTGGCCTTGAACGGTTAATTGTATATATCCAGCAGTACTGAATGATGTGGTTTGCCAACGATCAGCACCCACTGCATTCCAACCGTAACAAGTTTGACCATTTGTTCCTGAAAAATTTGAGTGTGTAATTCCAAAAATTGTCATCGTACTTCCAGAGTTTGCTGATAATCCACCAGTTGAAGTGTTATTTGAAGCAAGTGAAAAACTAACAATTTCCGTGGCCCGTGCAGAATGACTGATAGTTAAAGCTAAAATCATTAGCATTAACCCAATTCTTTTAAATAGTTTTTTTCGTTCCATGTCTTTGTGAATTTGGTAAGATTGGTATAAATGTTTTGTGTTTTGTTAAATGTCTCATTTCAATAGAGTTATAAGTGAAATTATTATATAGCCTAATGAAGTGAAGAAAGTTAGTTTTGCCCAGTTAAATTCCTTTGGTTCAACTACATATATTGTATCACCTACGTTGAGTTTTGGAATAATTTCCGGTTTCGATTTCAAGTTAAAAAGATCTTTTACTTTGATAACTTCAAAGCTTTGATCCAGGCGAACAATAGTAATGTATTTACATCTTTTTATATTAGTAATGCCACCAGCTCTACTCAGAAGTGTTATTAAATCTGTAGGTTCAAAAATAGGAACTTGTCCGGGTCGATTGACAAATCCGACTACGTTTACCATCTGAGTAGGTAATGATTTTATAAAAATACTGACAATGGGGTTTACAACATACCTCTCCATATTTTTATTCATTATTGCAGTAAACTCCTTCATGGTGAGTCCCGCAGCAGGAATACTTCCTAAGCCGGGGAATTGAACCGCCCCATCAGGCAATACAACTGAGTTTGGTACCGAGAATTCCGGATGTTCCATAACCAGAATGTCGATTATATCTCCACGCTTAAGAGTATAACTTTGTTTTGTAGTGTCCACTTTGTGCAAGCTGTCAGTCTGACCATAAATTACCGCGCTAAAAATAGTTACCAGTCCCAACAATAATAATTTGCGCAACCAGTTATTTTTAGATAAAGACCTTGATATATTTCCGACCTGCTTCATGATAAGTATGTTTTTTATTTATTTTCAGAAATTATGGTTTAAAAACTAGTAAATTGTCTGTTCTTTTCCTTTTCTTTTTTCCAGATCTCTTCTAATTTCTTGCTGGCGTAGCATATTAAAATTAGGTAAATCAGGATAGAAATAGAGATTATTTCCCACTGTACCGTAATAGCCGGGCAAACTTCCAAATCCGAAATTGCGTGTAGTTAACAAATCTTTATACAGTTTTATTAAAAATTTATTTGTCATGTCAGTTCTAAAGGCTTTTGGTACATCGTTAATTATATCAAGTTGTTGTGCTGCATTTAAATTCATGAATGACTTCCGCATACCCATCAAAACATAGCGCTGACGCTGATTTCGTACTTCATAGATTTGCTCCCATGTACCCGGAGCTACTTGGAAGTTGTCTTTTTGAATCAAATTTATAGTCTTGTCATTTTGTGCGTTTAGTTTTAAATTTCGCCAATCAACAAATCTAATAAACTCCCATGCATGATAACCATCGATAATTTGATGTCCGGGCTTTAACTCATATTCTTTTGCATATGCATTATCCAAGTTCATATCTACTCCACCTAATTTGTCAATAAAATCGATGAATGCAAATCGATCCTGAATCATGTAAAAATCAATTTTTTGTTTCAGCTTATTCTGCAATATCCTCATTGTAGTATAAGTACCCATTGTGAAAAACATGTCGGACAACCGATATTCATTATTTAAGAAAACGCTACTGTGGGGTAGATGAACAAAATTAATTCTATGAAATTCAGGATAATAATTGATCAAAACAAATACTGCCGGAAGCCCTACATATAAAATACTATACTGTTTAATCTCCTTTTCATTCGTCTCGGCAGTTATCTTTTTCGAAACGTCCTCAAATGAGGTTTTTATCGACAGATTAACTTCTTTCATAAAGGCTATACTTTTAGAATTGCCCCCTCCATTAGACGGAATATGGTAAATGGAGTCATTAAGAACTACTCTATCTAAATTTACCTTTTTTATATCAGCATGGTGTGTAAATCCATGTGCCATAAGTACCAGCATTGATAAATCAGCACCTTCGCGCATTGTATAAACTGCAGGTCTGTTTATTGCTCCACATATTCCAACCCGTATTAATCTATGAGGCACCTCTATTATAGTGGTCATGGCATAAAGAGTCATACAGAGCACAAAGAGACCAGAAAGTGTTATCCAAAAACAAATTTTTCGTTTTTTATACTTGCTAATCTTTTTTTTTCGTCTTATCTTTTGTTCTTTTTCCATTCCCCAAAACTGTACTTAGTTATTTGTATTATTCCAACTAATTGCATGTTTTACATCTACTTTCTCAAATAAAATAGATAAGTAAATGTTAAAATCACGGCAAGCAATATGATTAAAAAAAGAATAGATTTTTTTGGGCGTTTTATTTTACCTTCTTGTTTTGATGATTCGTCATTATTTTTTGTTTTATCGGAATACTCATTACCATAATATCCGTATCCATACTTATCGTATTTGTCACTTTTGCCAGAGAACAGGTCGTTTAATATAACGGCAATGTATTTTTCACTAAAACTAGCAGTCATCTTGAAAAGCTTGTTCAATGCGTTCCGATTTGTACGTCGGAGTCGTGCAATCACAATTATGCTGTCCATTTTTTCGAAAAATTCCACAATTTCAGGGATATACATTGCGGCTGGAGTATCAAATATCACTAAGTCGTAATTATTTTTTGTCCAGTTAATGAATTCAAATAAGTTACTATCGTTATAGAATAATTCTTTTTGACCTTCGGCGTTTCCAGCAGTGACAAATTGGAGAGTTTCCATTTCAGTTTGTTGGATAATTTCGTCTAGCTTGCATTCATTCACAATGAAATCACTTAATCCTTTAATTTCGGAGGTTGAGAAAAGCTTGTTACTTAACTTTGGCGAATAGAAATCCATATCAACCAGTAGTATTTTTTGCTTTTTATTGGCTAATGCAGAGGCTAGTTTTAGACTCACCAGAGATTTGCCTTCTTGTCTGTCGGCACTGGATATTACAATGGTTTTAATGTTTTTAGATTTAGTTATCTGACGAATATTGACAATTAATCTGCTTATATCGTTTGCCGTTCGGTAGTTGTTATCATAGATTGGACTCACCAGGTAATTTTCATCTGAACGATAGTGTTTGACTACTCCTAATAATGGGTATTTATAAAAATGTTCGTAATCTTCAACAAGCATAATCCGGTCATCCAACAGATCGTAGATAAATACTACCAGTGAAGCAACTACTAAACCAAGTATTATTCCAAGTAAAATATAAAACATCAGACTTCTGTTTTCCAGAAAAATGGTGTTCTTATCGTCGATAAATACAAACCGACTTAAACTGCCGTGTGAAGTTGATTGAGTTTCAATTAGCTTGTCGTTCAGCTGTTTAATGGTAAGTGTAATCATCTCGCGGTTTCGGAGTTGTTGCTGTTGGTCTTCATTAAATGATCCCGGCATGGTTTGTTTTTCCAACTCAGCAATTACTTTTTTCAATGATTCGACTCTGGTTTCTTCCGATACTTCGGCTATTTTAAGTTCCAATAATTTGCCAACCAACTGGCTCTTAATTGGATTTTGAATCATACTCTTAATTTCCAGCCGTTGCTCAATACTATCGCGAAGCATTGTCCGTATCTGAGATATATTCTGTCTTATCTGTTTTACAGCCGGATGATCTTCTTTGTTTTTTGTAAGCGCACGCGACAAATCAACCTCTAAATTCATTAATTGAACTTTTAGAGGTTCAGAGAAGGCAGATTCGTTTACAATTGTGCCGTCCAGATTTTTTAATTCAGTTTCGGTTTTTTGGCGAGACGACTGGATGGACGACAGATTTACAGTTGCATTGAGCAAATCTTTTCTGAAATCATCCAAGCTAAGTTTAATCTTATCAAAATCAATTATCTCACCAGAATTGCTGGCTCCATTTGTAATTGTGACATTTATTTGGTTTAGTTTACCGTTGTTTTCGTTGATCTGATCGTTTAAATATGAAACCAAACGTTCCGAATTATTGACCTGATTTATTAATAATAATTCATTGAGCGACTTAATGTAAGCACGGATGATAAATGGAATATGCTCGCGGACTTTGGAGTTTATTTGAACTCTGAAAACAGGAATTCTGTCTTCTTTTTTCTTGTCCATAACACCAACTTCAATCATTCTCTTAAACTCGTCTCTCTTGTAGGTGAGTCCGGAGTTTTTGAGTGTCATTTCCATAAGTTCATCAGAGACCATTGCACGTAGCCAATAGTTTTTGTCAAAATCAGATTTTACATAAGGAACGTTGGCTTCATCCACAAATTCGCGCATGGTTTCATTGTAAAATACTTCGTAATCAGATTGATAAATAGTTGGCTGTCTTAGTCCATACAAGATGAATAAGATTATTACTACTGCAGATACAGAAGCAAATAGCCATTTGTGGATAGTTAATACTTTGAAAAAACGAGATATAAACATCCCAATTTCGTCAGATGACTTGGAAGTGGAAAAATCAGGAATAGTTTTTTCCACTTCTACAGCATTTTCTGCTATCAAATTATTTCTAGTATCCATATTTCAAATCATTATTTTCAGAACTGATATTGAGGTACATGGTATTTGCGTCCCAATATTATTTCCTCATTTTGTGAATCCTTACTTAAAATTACTTTTACTATGTTTTTAATTTCACTTTCGGTTAAAGCAACTCCTGATGGTAAGCATAGCCCTGTTCTGAAAAGGTTGTCGGCGACACCTGTTCCATAATAAGGCATGTTTGCAAATACGGGTTGTAAATGCATTGGTTTCCAGAGTGGACGCGATTCAATGTTTTCAGCTTCTAGTTTTAGCCGGATTTCTTCAGCTGTTTTTCCAAATTTTCGGGCATCAATAGTGATACAGGTTAGCCAAAAGTTTGAATTGTAATCTGAGTTTGGATTCTCTTGTACGGTGATTCCGTAGGTGTTTCTTAAAAGAGCTGCATAAAGTCGGTGATTATTTCTGCGTGCAGCAATAAAATCTTCAAGTCCGGTCATTTGTCCACGTCCGATACCGGCACTTACATTGCTCATTCGGTAGTTGTAACCAATTTCCGAATGTTGATAGTGAGGCGCTGTATCTCTAGCTTGTGTGGCATAGAACAGGGTTTTTTCAGCGGTTTTTTTATCTCTGCAGACCAATGCACCACCTCCCGATGTTGTAATTATTTTATTGCCATTAAACGAAAAGACACCAAATGTTCCGAATGTTCCACAATTCCTCCCTTTAAATGTCGATCCAAGTGATTCTGCAGCATCTTCCAACAATGGAATGCCATATTTTCTTGAAACAGCCATTAATTCATCCAATTTTGCAGGCATACCGTAAAGGTTGACTGAAACTATTGCCTTTGGGAACTTACCGGTAATCAATCTACGAGATAGAATAACCTCATCGAGCAGTTTTGGATCCATGTTCCAGGTGTCTGTTTCGCTATCTATAAATACGGGTTTTGCACCCAAATACATAATTGCATTTGCAGTGGCCGCAAATGTAAAGCTCTGACAAACAACTTCGTCTCCGGCTTTTACGCCTAGCTGTAACAAGCCAAGATGTAAAGCCGCTGTTCCTGAGTTTAACGCAACAATACGACTGGTTTTATTATCTTCGTCAAAAACATAATCTTCAAGTGATTTTTCGAATGCTGTAACGTTTGGACCCAGTGGTGCTATCCAGTTTGTTTCAAAAGCTTCATTCACATAATCAATCTCACGTCCGGTCATTTGCGCCAACGAAAGCCATATTTTTTTCTGTTCCATATTACAACCCCCTCTTACTTTACGTTAATTTACACTTCTACAATATCACTTATTTTACAACCATCAAGTTTTATAATGCTCGATGCCCAAGTCATTCCAACTCCAAATGCACTCAAGAATAGTTTATTTCCGCTTGAGATTTTATCTTTTAACTCGCTTACTATTGTTAGTGGTACCGAAACAGATGACGTGTTTCCATACTTTTCAATAGTAGATGGTATTTTTTCAATTTCAATTTTCAACTTCTTAGCTAAATAGCTATTTATAAAGCTATTGGCCTGGTGGAATACAAAAAAATCAATTTCTGCTTTTTCTACTTTTGAGTATTCAAATATCGATTTAAAATCTTTTGGAATTTCAGAAATGACGAAATTAAACACTTCAGAACCATTCATATAGCCTTGCTCGTCGCTTCTAATGTTGCCATATTCGTCAACAACTTTCTCTTTCATCGATTCTGCAGTGCTTGGAAAACGGTAACCTCCATTTCTAATTTTAATCAAATCTTCTCTAGCACCATCGGAATTGAATGAAAAATAAGTATTCTGATATTTTTCATTTCTTTCAATTAATGCAGCTGCACCGGCATCGCCAAATATAAATCCTGTACGTCTGTCTTTGGGAGAATATACTTTCGACCGAGTTTCGCCGTCAAGAATCAATGCTTTCCGGAGGCCAGGCTGTTGCATTAGCCCAAAAGCCACGCTTAATCCATAAATAAATGCCGAACAACCTAAGTTTATGTCAAATGCCATTGCACTGGTTGAAAGCCCCAATCGGTGCTGCAAAATCACCGATGTTGCCGGCATTCTGTAATCCGGTGTTTGTGAGATAAATATCAGTAGATCTATTTCTGATCTGTCAATCTGATTATCGGCAATTAATTTCTCAGCAGCGGCAAAACAAAGGTCCGATGAACAGGTATTTCCATCCGCAAATCTCCTTTCAACAATTCCAATTTTATCAACTACCTCTTTTACTTCATCGGCAGGGAAATGCTCCGTATATTCATAATTTTTTATTACTGTGCGGGGAATTGCTGCACTTAGCGCCGAAATTCCAACTCCACTAAAGGTTAACAATGCCATACCAATAAATTTAAATTAATGAAATTCCACCATCTAAAACCAAACTAGTGCCAGTAATCCAGCTTGTTGCATCCGATAGTAAGTAAATGGCAGCATAAGCTACTTCTTCAGGTTTACCGTAACGTCCAAGCGGGTATTTCTTTTCGTCTTTCTCATAATCTTCAGCACTAAGCGGGCCGTTTTCGAGTAATGAAGTCCGAATCATTCCGGGCTGTATCGTGTTTACTCTTATTTTCGATCCGGCCAACTCAAGCGCTAAAACTTTAGAATATGAGACAATTGCACCTTTTGTTGCGCTATATGCACCGTCGCCAATCGATGAATGGTAAGCTGCAATTGACGAAATGAAAATTACGGATGCTCCCGAATTTATTTTTCGTGATTGCAACAGTCTTTTTATTAGTAGTATAGGAGATGTTAGATTTGTTTTCATAATCAAATCCAAATCATTTTCCTTTATATACTTACAAAGTGTTCGTCTGTTGATACCTGCATTGCTTACTACGCCATCTAATGCCGGTAATTCCTTTACCAAATTATCTAAGTCTGATTCTGAGTTTAAATCAGCTTCTATTAACGCATGACCTTCTCCTTTTAACTGGCTAAGTGTTTTTTTTAGTTCATAAGTATTGCGCCCAGTTATAATAAGGCTTGCACCCATTTCAGAACAAGTAATTGCAATAGACCGACCAATTCCGGACGATGCACCTGTAACTAAAATATACTTATTGGCTAATGAAAATGGCTGGAGGGTCATGGCAATATAGTGTTTATTTTCGCTCTTTAACCGCTTGGATAATATCTGCTACCGTTTCAAGCTGTTTAAAATCTTTACCATCAATTATCACGTCGTATTCTTCATCAATCATAGCTATGAGCGATAAAAATGCTAATGAATCCCATTCTTCATAACTCCTGAATTTATCAGTTAATGAAAGGTTTCTGTCAGTTACTTCCAGTACCTCTTTGAATTTTTGTAAAAATTGCTCTTCCATAATTTTAGATTTTTATAATTCAATTAATTTGCAACATACTATCTTCTCTAGTTCAAATGCTATTGCTCCCCACGATAATCCTACTCCAAACCCGCAAGCAATCATTTTTAAAGTTGAGTCACCGGCCAGTTCCTTTAATGTCACTACTATTGTTAGTGGAATGGAGGCTGATGATGAGTTCCCGAAATCTTTTAAAATGTAAGGAACCTTTTCTTCTGGTAATTTTAGTTTCGTTCTTATTTTTTCGTTCATCAGCATATTTGCCTGATGAAATATGAAATAATCAATACTATCTTTCTCAATTGTGAAATGCTCAATCAGGTTGTTTACGCACTGTGGAGCTTTTGAAATGCCGAATGTAAATACCGACGAACCATCAAGAATGCTTTGAAGCTTGTTCCGTTTTACTCCGTTTTCGTATTCTGTAATTTCAAACGATGCGGGGTTTACCGGATTTCTACAGCCGCCATCTTCAATCATTATAGCTTCATAATTTGCTCCATCGGTGTATAAGCAAGCTCTAATATCAGCAGCGTCTTTGTTGTACGAAACTGCAGTGGCGGTACCTGCATCACCAAATAGTGGGTATGTTGACTTGTCGAGGGGCGATTTGGTTACTGTAACTGTATCGCCAACAAGCAATAATCCTTTTTGTATATGACTGGCTGACAAAATAGATGAAATTGTTGTTAGTCCGTAAATCCAACCAGAACATCCCAGAGCAATATCAAATGACATACACTCTTTAGACAATCCTAATCTGCTTTGAAGTATACATGCTGTTGCTGGGAGCTTATAGTCAGGTGTTTGCGATACAAAAATCAGACATTCAATCTCGGTTCTGTCCCATTGTAACTCGGAGAGTAACTTTTCTGCCGCTGCAAAACACAAATCCGATGTACACATTCCCGGCTCTACCACATGTCGTCTTTCAATTCCTGTTGTTGCAACGAATTTTTCGTATTCGTCACTTGAATTGAACAGATTTAATGTTGAATTCTCTTCACATCTAGAAGGTACGCAGGCAGCTATACCATCAATCCGGATATTACTAATTTGCTGATATGACATACTCTCTGATATTTTATTGACCTACAATTATTTTTGCCGGATTTCCAAAATAGAATGTCTCATCTTTTGTGTTGCGAATCACAACAGACCCGATACCAATTTTAGTTTTCTTTCCTATTCTCATTCCTTGTAGTACGACTGATTCCACTCCAAACAGATTCTCATCGCCTACTATGCAGTTCCCTGATAAACGGGTAGAAGGACCTAATACATTGTAATCACCAATTCTAACATCATGACCCAATGATACTGCACCATTTAGTAGGTTAAAATTGCCAATTTCAACATCGCAGCTTAGTCTGCAACCCCAAAATACCAGGTTTCCCTTACCTAAGCTAAATGAATTGGTATCAAATATATTTACGTTAGGCGCCACAATATTTGGAAATTCAATATTCGTGTTTTCAATTGTTTTCACAATGTTTCGAATTGCTTGCGGATTGGCAATTGCTATTGTTAGGCTAATAGGTGTTGGGTAAGAATTTAAGGCATCAATGCCTCCAAGTACTTTTCCATATTTATTTTCTGTTCCAACTTCAACACCATCATCAAAAAAACCAATTAAGTTCCAGGTTGGGCCTAGTTCATTGATTTTATTAAGCAGGCAAGCAACCTCACGTCCAAATCCTCCAAATCCATATATAGCTATATCTTTCATAAACCTACTTTTTTATATATTCAATATCGATTCGTCAATTATGATCCGTTATTCTCTAATTAGTTTTTAATGAGATTATTCGACCCAATTTTTAGGTGATTTTTGTATGGTAAAAATATGAAAATAAATACCAATATGATACTGAAATTAAGCTGTAGCAATTTATCTAAATTGCTGTCGCATAATCTGCTTTTTGTTATAAAATTAACATTGTAGATTGAGTTACTTGAATGTATTTTATCTTCTGTTTTGTCGTTAAGTAAATGGAATATAGTAGTTTATAGGGTATTTGTGGATAATCAAAATCAGTCGAAATCAGATTTACCAAAACTTAATGTGCAAGTTGCAATTATAAGTTGTTGATTATGAGATTTAAATGCTGGTTGTAAACGATTTTAGAAATTTTATTTTAATGTTTTAAATGAACATGATTCTGAAATTCTTCAGCTTTTATTACAGCATGTAAAATGTTATAAGACTGTATAATATATAAAACAGTTGTATTTATTTATTAATTGTGGAGAGTATTTTAAGTTGTGATTCTTCAGAACTTTTAAATCTCTACAAATTTTAATTCCCAATAATCATTTAACATATTTATTGTGTATTGACCTGTTATTTAACTTTTTGTTCTCTCGGTTTCAACCTAAAATAAAGATTGTTGTAGTATAAGTTATAGTTTATCATACACTTACTGCTACAATATCGACAGGTAAATAAACTAAATTATTGTCGTTCGAAATGTCCCAAATCGATGCAATCAAATAAATTTGTATTCTTTTGTTCTTTGCTTTTATACATCAATATATGTTTTGGAGCATTTTTATAAGTTATTGATTGAATGACTCGTTCAGCCTTAATTCTGAAAAAGAAATGGGTTTTCCAATGGCGGAAAACCCATTTCTTTTTCAGAATTAAAAAACCTAAGCAGTACATTTTGATTTGTTTAACAAATGATCTAGTGCTGATTCAAGTCAAATTAGCTTTCAATTGATTTGTCTGATTATCATAAATGCCTCTGCCCTTTTATACCCAACTGTAGCACCTCTGAATTTGGCTAATGCTTCCAGTGCTTCTAACGATCTGGGGTTTGGAAAGTCCCGCAATTGGCTTTTGAAATATTGCATGGCTTTTTTTTTAGCCTCAAAAGTATCTTCAATTCCAACAAAAAAATTCGGAATAAATACGTCGCTTGCAAATGGCGCTGCCCATTCGGTTTCCGACAAAGTTTCGTAGCAATAGATTTCTTTTACTGAATAGTTGCCAACCGGGCGAGCAGCTACTAATCCGGCATTGAACACCGCCTTATGATCGTTATGAATATCGCCCCGGTGTGGTAAAAACAAAACTTCAATGTTATTTTCACTAATTATTCTGGCAAAATCACGAGACAGGTCGGCAATTGGCACTGTATCTAATTCAGGTGCCGGATAATCCAGAAAAAACGTGTTGGAAACACCCAAAAATTCATGAGCTTCCAGGGCTTCTTTCCGTACATTTTCTACTTTTGTTTGATCAAAGAGTTTTGAACTGCCACGGGTTGCAATCAGTACAAATACTTGATTACCTTCGTTTGCAAACTTTCTGATAATTCCTCCGCAACCCAGTACTTCATCGTCGGGGTGGGGTGCAATAACTAATATATTTTTAGCCATAATTTTTCCTTTTAGCTAAGTTGATTTTTTATAACATTCTCCCAATCATAACCACAGTGCATCAGATAATCCAGAATTGAGATATTTGATTCAAATTCTCCCCAAAACTGAGGATATTTAAACGGTTTAAATGTTGAATAAAGCAGCTCAATGCCGTTTGCTTTAAATTCATTGGCATTCTGATATACTGCCGCCCCAGTTCCTGAATAATATACATTGGCGTTCAATTCTTTGCAAATAC
>Ga0302215_10000443_pt1 | contig 30169 bp, 25 predicted proteins | sample II_Fen_N3_1_FD_194580 | JGI IMG/M metagenome (GOLD analysis project Ga0302215, IMG submission 194580) | Peat permafrost microbial communities from Stordalen Mire near Abisko, Sweden - II_Fen_N3_1 | ecosystem: Environmental > Terrestrial > Soil > Wetlands > Permafrost | place: Sweden: Abisko... | reverse complement strand
GCAATAATTAATCTGATTGTTCTTTTCATGATTTCTAATATGTTTATATTTTAGCTAAAATTAATAGATTAAACACAAAAAAATTGTATTTCGACTACAAAGATGATAAGAAAAATGCATCTAACCAAATATCTTAATTATTTTTGTAAAAAAAATGGACATTATTCAAACAAAACACAAGCAAACGTTGTTTATAAAGCATAAGTAAATCATATAAATTATTCTCTAACATATAAAACAATAAAATCATGAAATTTTCATTGCCAGAACTTCCTTATGCACAAAATGCATTAGAACCTATCATTAGCGAAAAAACAATCAGCTTCCATTACGGCAAACATCACCTGACATATGTAAATAATCTGAACGGTTTGATTGAAGGTACTGAATTCGAAAACTCAGATTTGAGTACAATTGTTGTAAAATCGGAAGGACCGATATTTAACAATGCAGCTCAAATCTGGAATCACAATTTCTATTTTCTGACTCTAACCCCTGTAAAAGGAAGTACTCCTAGTGATAGTCTTACTAAAGCTATAGATGCAGCCTTTGGATCATTAGAAAACTTCAAAGCCGAATTCAATAAAGCTGCTATCACGGTATTTGGATCGGGTTGGGCATGGTTGGTAAAAGATGCCGATGGAAAACTTTCAATAGTAAAAGAAAGTAATGCCGGTAATCCGTTGACCCGAGGCTTAACTCCGCTTCTTACATTTGATGTTTGGGAACATGCATACTACCTTGACTACCAAAACCGCCGCGCCGACCACGTTGCTGCTTTGTGGGACTTAGTTGACTGGAGTATTGTTTCTGCACGTTACTAATTGCCATTACAAACAACTAAAAAATGCGCTCCCCGAGAAATCGGTGAAGCGCATTTTTCACGTCAGAGTTTATCAGAATTAGATTCCATCTTCTATATTCCACACAAAGGCTCGTATTCCCATTAACTCCGAGGTTCCGTCAAGTATTCTCAGATCATTCAGAATTGGTTTCACTTTTTCATCCTCAACTATAGTAATTATAGCTGTATTCAGCGATGGCCAGGCATGTGTACCAAAGTGCGGTTCGCCGGTTTTACTCCCACGCCCTATAACCGATTCCCAGCCGGTAAAACCACGAACATGATTAAGCGACAAAATTGTTTGTACTTGTTCGTAATATGCCTGATCAAATGATATGAATATTGATTTCATTTTATTTCAAATTAGAGTATTAATACTGATATCAAAACTTCTTATTGTTCCAATTGCTTTAACAGAGCCTGTTTCTTATTTTTGCGATGTTTCCGTTTTACGCCGCTTGAAGCAAATAGCGTATAAATTACAGGAACAACCACTAAAGTAAGCAATGTAGAAACTGTCAAACCACCAATTACAGTAACAGCCATTGGTTTCCACATCTCAGAACCTTGTCCATGACTCACTGCCAATGGCAACATACCAAGAATTGCAGTTAAACTAGTCATTAATACAGGACGTAGACGTGACTTACCTCCGGTCACCACAGAGCGAATAATTCCATTACCTCGTTCACGATTCAAGTTGATATAATCCACCATTACGATACCATTTTTCACCACAATACCCACCAGCATAATTACGCCCACAAAGGTCATTACATTAAAAGTAGAGCCAGTTAGCCATAAAGCCAGTACAACACCGGAAATTCCGAATGGGACTGAGAACATGATAATAAATGGATAAGTAACCGATTCAAATTGCGAAGCCATAACCACAAATACCAACAGAATAATAATACCCAACAACATACCCAAGTCGCCAAATGACTCTTGTTGATCCTTAAACGAACCGGCAATTTTAGTTGTAATTTCTGAAGGCATATCTATCTGAGCAAGCTCTTTGTTGATACCAGCAACAGCCTTATCAAGTGTTGTTCCTGATACAGTTGACGATACAGTAATAATACGCTGACGATTTTTTCGTTCAATTGTTGGTGGAGTAAATCGTTCTACAACTTTACCAAGATCTCTAACCCGAATAGCTTGTCCTTGCGAGTTGTAAATCAAAATATCTTCAACATCCTGAATAGACTGACGATATTGGGGATCGTAAGCAACTACAATAGAGTATTCCTCACCATCTTCGCGGAAAAGCGATGCTGTCAAACCATTGATACGATTGTTCAAAAATGTGGAAGCTGTTGCGATATTCAAACCGTTCAATGCTAATTTTTCACGATCAAAATCTACCTGATATTCAGGCGTGTATTCCTCTCGGCTAATAGTTGTATTAACCAATCCCTTAATTTTAGGGATTCGTTTGAGCAGCTCTGCAGCCACTTTGTCGGTTTGAGCAAAGTCATATCCATATACTTCTACATCAATGGTCGACTGTCCGCCCATCATACTCATGCCACCACCTTCTTTTACCGTTGACTTACGAATTTCGGGCATAAGACCTATGTCACGACGAATACTGTCTGTTATTGCAAAGCTGGATCGGGTACGTTTATCCAAGCTAACCAAACGTATAGAGAAAGTTCCGATATTACTTGAGTTTTTGGTAAATAACGAGCCAAAAATATTTTTGCTACTGGCCTGACCAACATTATAGTTGATCATGTCAATTTCAGAATATTTCTTTTTCCACTGATTATTAAGCTTCTGACATACATCTCTGGTAATTTCCATTCGGGTACCAATCGGCATTTCTATTGTTCCCGAAACAAAACCACTGTCCTGAGCCGGAAAGTTTTCGGTACCAACCCAGCCGACAATAAGCGGAACAAGACTGGCAAAGAAAAATAATGTAGCAAACAGAATAATTCTGATTTTATGACGAACTGCCCAATTAACCAGTGACGCATATTTTTCATCCAACTTATCTAAAAAGCCTTCAATTGGTGCATAAATTTTATCAAATACTTTACTTCGATTCGGATTCAAACGTAACATCTGAGACGACAGCATAGGTGTCAATGTCAATGCGCAAACCATAGATACGGTAATGATAATAGTCACCATCCATCCAAGTTGAGAAAACATAACACCCGCCATCCCCGAAACCATGGTTAATGGAAGAAATACTGCTATAATAGTGAGTGTAGAAGCAATAATGGAAAGTCCCACCTCATTAGTACCATTGATGGCAGCTGTTTTAGGGCGACTTCCACGCTCAATATGCGTTGTAATATTTTCGAGTACCACAATGGCATCATCAACTACCAAACCTATGGCCAGCGACAACGAACTCAGCGAAATAATATTCAACGTACCACCAGTAAGGCTTAGATAAATAAATGCGGCAATTAACGATATTGGAATAGTCAAAATGATAATTACAGTTGCTCTCCAACGTCCAAGGAAAAACAACACCACAATCATAACAAACAGTAAAGCATAAATAACCGTTTCGGCCAAACTGTCGATCGTACGAATAATATTGTCCGATGTATCGTTGATTACGCTCAGTTTAATATCCGACGGTAAGCTTTTCTGAATATCAGGCAGCATTTTTTGAATTTCGCGGGCAATCTGAACTGTATTTGATCCGGGTTGCTTTTGAACAACAATAGTTGCACCCTGAGAACCATTTGTAAAACTTTCTTGCGCTCGTTCCTCCAGTTTATCATTTACCACAGCCACATCAGACATTCTGATAGTTTTACCACCGGAGTTGCCCACAATAATGTTATTAATCTCACTTGGATCTTTAAACTCACCCTGCACACGTAATGCATAAGTATCGCTACCCACATCCATTGACCCTGCTGGCGTATTCAGATTTTCCATTCGGATAGACTGCGCAAGACTTTCGATAGTAAGATGATACGCTTCCAGTTTCACCGGGTCTACATATACCTGAATTTCGCGTTGTGGTGCTCCACTGATAGACACCGAACCAACTCCATTGATACGTGCAAGTGGATTTGACACTTTAGTATCCAGGATTTTGTACAAAGCAGGTAAACTCTGATTAGCAGTTGCTGAAATCATAATTACCGGAATCATATCGGTACTAAGTTTGAAAATAATAGGATTACCGGCTCCTGCGGGCATATAGGACTTTACCAAATCAAGTTTATTCCTGATATCGTTTGTCAAAACGTTCAAATCCAGTCCATAATCAAATTCCAAGGTAATAATTGAACGGTTTTCTTTCGATGTAGACGTAATATTTTTCAAATTAGAAACCGTGCTGAGCGAACTCTCTAATGGGCGAGTCACATTTGTTTCCACATCAGAAGCACTGGCACCATCGTAGGTCGTCATCACCATAATGGTATTGGTCTCAATCTTGGGCAACAAATCTATCGGCAATTTGGTAAATGAGATAAGCCCTAGCAGAACCACTGCGATAAAAATTATCGAAGTCATTACCGGCTTTCTCACCGCACTTTCGTATAAACTCATAATCTTTAATTTACAATTAAGTTATTTCAATGTATTGCTATTTGACAACAGTTACCGAAGTGCCATCTACTAATTTTGAGTGACCGGCAACAACAACTTCTTCGCCTACCGACAAGCCGGAAAGAACCTCATAATCTGAATCAACTCTACGACCGATTTCCACTTGTTTGTATTGTACCTTTCCATCATTCTGAACAAATACGAATTTTGCTCCTGAACCTGACTGCTTCACAACAGCAATATCCGGAACTACAACATGCTTTACTTTGCCAAACTCAATATTGACACGTGCAAACATTCCCGGACGAATCTTATTATTGTTATTATTCAACTTGATTTCAACCGGAAATGTACGCGATTGATCATTGATTGTAGGATAAACAAGACTTACCTTGCCCTCAAACTGCTTGTCATTATACACGTCAAATTTCACATCAATAGGCATTCCTATTTTCACCTGTGAATAAAATGATTCTGAAACATTTACCACCAATTTAACCGGGTTCACGCTCATAACAACTAAAACCGGAGTTTGTCCGGAGTACATATCACCATTATCGTAGTTACGAGCCGTAACAACTCCACTGATGGGACTTAACAGAAAAGTATTCTCACTCAAATTCTTAGCATTGGTCTGTGCCACATCAAGTTGAAGTTTAGCATTATCTAATTCCTGTTGTGAAGCACCACCTACGTTAAACAACTCTTGAGTGCGTTTATAAGTGCGTTTCATATTTTCAATTTGAGTGTCAGAATTCGATAGGTTTACTGCATCCATTTGCACTAACCGTTGGCCTTTCGATACATTTTGTCCAACTTCGACTAAAATACTCCTGATACGACCCGGAGTAGAGGGTGCGATACTGTTCTTAAACTGAGGTTGAACTGTAGCTGTTAATTCATAGCTTTGCTCAATTTCTCGCTCCGTTGCTTTCACTACACGTACATTTGGTTTCTCTGGAGTTACCTTCGTTTCGGTTTTAGCGGATTTACCGCACGAGCTAAGACCTATAGCTAAAGCACAAACCGCGATGCCAATTTGTTTCATTCGTTTCATATAAATAATTTTGTTTTTTAATATCTAGCTTTATTTACTGTCTTTACTTAGAAGTTTCTCAATATCAGCTTTGGCCGACAAATAATCGTAAATAGATTGATTATATGCTAAACCAGCCTGAATATAAGCCAATTCTGAGTTCGACAAATCAAGAAAAGTACTTGAGCCAACTTCGTACATCTTTTTAGAAATAACAATAGCCTTTTCTGCCTGACGCAAGCCTTCTTTGTTAGATTCTATTTTCTCAATAGATCTTTTAATATTGTCTAAATAAGACAAAGCCTCCATTTCAAGGCTTCTACGCAAGTTATCTCGTTGATCCTTCATTTGGTCTATCTGGATCTTTAATTGTCTTTCTTTGTAAATTTTGGAACCACCCTGAAAAATTGGAATAGAAAGTTGAACTGCGGCATTGGACATAGGAAACCATTTAGTATCATCTCCATCATTTGCCATCTTCAAATATTGGTAATTGAAACTTGCAGCCAAAGTTGGCCACCAAGCCGCTTTTTGAATTTTCAATGCATGATTCAGTTGCTTAGTTTTAATGTCAAACTGTTTCATATCTGTATTCGTTTTTAAGCTTGTAGTGTCAATTGCCAACACATCTCCATACATATTTCTTTGAAAATCGTCCAAACTACCTTCAACTTTAAGCCCAGTAAACATATCTATTCCCATAAACATTTTCAGTTGAAGTTTACTCATATTTACGGCACTTTGAGCAGAGACCAAATTTGAGCTAGCGTTCTTCACCTGAACATCCGCACGAATCCATTCAAATTCAGAAACTGTACCCAGTTTGTATTTATTACTAATAATCCGAGCATTTTCTGCTGTATTTTCATAACTACGTTTAAACACATTGTATTGGTCCTGAGTCAATAAAATTGTATAATAAGCTTTGGTAACCTGATTTACCAACGAAAGCTTTGAAGAGCGAGCACTTTCCAAAGCTAACTTTGCGTCCGTATCAGTCATTTCCAACGATGCCCAAAGCGTAGGCGATATTAATGGTACCGAAGCAGAAACACCAGCGTTATAGGTATTATCTTGACCGACTTCAATTCCATCAGGATTGGCAGGCATTCCGGGAATCGAGAAAAACATACGTTGCTTTTTCAAAGCACGCTGATAAACTCCCGATACAGATACAGTGGGAAATAATGCTGAAAATTTCTCCTTTTTAGAATAATCCACCCGTTCAATTTCCTTATTCGCCACTTTTATTGTCGGACTTTGGCTCATGGCTATCTCCAGAGCTTTTGGTAGCGACACGGTTAATGTATCCTGCGCATTTATGACTGCAGTAAATCCCATACAAAAGAGTGTTACTGCCAATACAAATTTTCGACTAAACTGTTTCACAATTTTTCTATATTTAGTAATTAATATTCTATAGTTTGAGTGTATGCAAAATTACAACCATTTAACAGAATTCTACGAAATAAAATCGTTGAATTACTGTTTTTTTCCGACGAATGAGACTTTTTGTTTGTTGAAGTACATTAAATTCTTAAAATAAAAACAAATCAGTTACAAAAAAATCAGATTATTCTAACTTACTATAATTTTCTTCCACGTATTTCGAGTTTTTTATTTGCAAATAAGTAAATAATCAACCAGAGACTCTCTTTATAAGTAAAAATAGTGATAAAAGACTTTCTTTAAAATGACAAATTCAGAACAGTCATTGTCAACCGATACACTTCGAATTCCAAACTGCTAAAGTATGCAACATGCAGTACTAACAATTAGGTATTGTTGGGTATTTCATGAATTTATTTAATTGAGCTAATACAAATTTAAGCCAACTGATTTTACAGCAAACATGAACTGGAAAATTTTTACAGATGCAAGTTTACACATTTTTTTAGTTGAAAAGCTCACTCTCACTAATTATTTGTATTTTTATAAAGTTTTACCACTTGAAACTAATTGACATGACAAATAATATAAAGGACTTTATTTCAATACATAATAGTCGTTTTTTAGAGGAATTATTTGGGTTAATACGCATACCTAGTATAAGCGCCCACCCACACCATCAACCAGAGATTAAAGAATGTGCTGAAAAATGGTGTGACATTTTACTCAAATCGGGGGTTGATAGCGCAACCGTTTTAGCAACCGATGTAAATCCGGTTATTGTTGCGTCAAAAATTCTCAACTCCTCCTACCCCACCATCCTTGTCTACGGTCATTATGATGTAATGCCTGTAGAACCACTTGATCTTTGGTCATCAGCGCCTTTTGAACCGGAAATTAGAGATGGCAAAATTTATGCTCGTGGAGCCGACGATGATAAAGGTCAGTCGTTTATGCATGCAAAAGCTTTTGAATTCTTAGTCAGCAGCAACCAATTAAAATGCAACGTAAAATTTCTACTGGAAGGCGAAGAAGAAATTGGCTCACCAAGTCTTGAGAATTTTTGTCTTGCAAACAAAGAACTTCTTGCATGTGATATTATTCTGGTATCGGACACTAGCATGCTATCTGCTGAAACTCCCAGTATTACTACGGGATTACGTGGCTTAGCCTATTGGCAAATTGAAATTACATCTGCTTCACGCGATTTGCATTCGGGAATTTTTGGCGGCGCAGTAGCCAATCCTATTATGGAACTGACTAAAATATTAGCGCAATTAACCGACTCAGATGGAAAAATTACTATTCCTCATTTTTATGATGATGTTCTTGAAGTTTCAGATTACGAACGCTCACTCATAGCTCAAATTCCATTCGATGAAGAAGAATACAAAAAGAGTCTGATGATCAAAGCTCTATCTGGCGAAAAAGGATACAGCACTATTGAAAGAACCGGAATTCGTCCTTCACTAGACATTTGCGGAATATGGGGAGGTTATACAGGTGAAGGAGCAAAAACCGTTTTACCGTCAAAAGCTTTTGCCAAATTATCGACCCGTCTGGTTCCAAATCAGCAATATGAGGCAATTGCAATTCTCGTTAAAAACTATTTAAAAGAGATAGCTTCACCAACAGTTGAAATAAACGTTACCACGCTTCATGGGGCACAAAGTTATGTGTGCCCAATTGAATCTGAAACCTATCAGGCAGCTGAAGCGGCTTACACTAAAATATTTGGAAAAAAGCCGTTGCCTGTTCGCAGAGGTGGAAGTATTGGTGTGGTTCCAATTTTCGAGCAAATTCTAGGTGTAAAGCCGATTCTTATGGGTTTTGGACTTGAATCTGATGCAACTCACTCGCCCAACGAGAACTTTCCACTCGATTTGTTTTTCAAAGGAATTGAAACAATTGTGGAGTTTTATCTTGAAATTCAGAAGAAAAACAAATAAAATTAGAACAATTTAAAACCGCATACAACAAAGACCTATATACCAAGTGATTATAAGACTCCAATTTTCATTTTCATATTTTTAATGAAAATAAATTGAAATAATTTTTGTCATATAAAAAGAAAATACTATGTTTATTGCACATTTCGAAATCACAATTTTCTAACAATTCTAATACTTAATGTCATGACGAAAACGATAACATTTAACGAGCTACGTAAAGTGAAAGATTCGCTTCCAAGTGGTAGTATGACCAAGATAGCAGCAAAACTTGGTCTGGAAAAAGAAACAGTGCGCAATTATTTTGGTGGACACGATTACAAAGACGGAAAGAGTTGCGGAGTACATATTGAGCCAGGTCCGGATGGTGGTTTAGTAATGCTGGATGACACACAAATTCTCGATATGGCTCTCGGTATTTTAGAAACAGAGAAAGTATAACAACGACACATATTTATACAGAAAGCAGTGACATTTCATTCACTGCTTTCTTTTTTGATAAAGTTCACAATTATATCATGTAAATTTCAACCCACAAAAAGTATTTAATTAAAGATGGAAAAGTCTATCGATTGCCTTTATTGCCAACGCAATGAGTTACAAAAAAGTTTAACGATCGAAGTATGCAATCTAAGTACCTCAACATTATTTTTATTCAAAGAACAGAGTCATCCGGGTCGTTGTGTGGTTGAGTATAAAGATCACGTAAAGGAACCATTTGAGCTGTCAGCTGAAGACCGAAATGCATTTATGGCGGATGTATGCAAAGTTGCTGCTGCTATTCAAAAAGCCTTCTTACCTGCCAAAATCAATTATGGCGCTTATTCTGACAAACTTCCACATCTACATTTTCATCTGGTTCCTAAGTATGATGGTTAATTCGAGTTTGGAGGTACTTTTGAAATGAATCCACAAAAAGTATACTTGACAGAATCGGAATATGCTGCAACAATTGAGAAAATAGTTAAAGCACTTTAAGATTTTTTCCTAAATAGAAAATTCAAAAAAAACAGACTTCAAACCATTAACTATTGGTTTGAAGTCTGTTTTGAAATACACAATCAATTTCTGCCTCAATGATTTTACCTGAAGCATTTATAAAACAAACGCAAAATCTACCTGATATAGATTTTGAATCATTTGTACAAGCACTTGAAACCACCTCTCCTACCAGTATTCGTGTCAATGACAAGATAAATTATCAGCCATCTGAAGAGAAAGTAACATGGTGCGGTTCGGGCTATTATTTGCCAGAGCGTCCATTATTTACCGCTGATCCACTTCTACATGCGGGCGTTTACTACGTTCAGGAAGCCAGTTCCATGTTTCTACAGCAAGCAGTTCTGCAACATTTCCCAAAGGCTAACAAGGTATTGGATTTATGTGCTGCACCCGGCGGTAAATCTACCCTTTTATCGCAAACTTTACCCGAAAGCTCTTTATTGGTAAGTAACGAAATCATTCGTTCACGCGCTTATATATTGGCCGAAAACCTCATCAAATGGGGAAATCCAAACGTAGTAGTTACCAACAATGAGCCTAAAGATTTTGCACAACTACCCGGTTTTTTTGATGCCGTAGTTATCGATGCTCCTTGCTCGGGAGAAGGTATGTTTCGCAAAGACCCCGGTGCAATACAAGAATGGTCGGAATACAATGTAAAAATATGTGCTGAACGCCAACGTGAAATTTTAAGTTCTGTTTGGGACACTTTAAAAACAGATGGAATTCTGGTTTACAGTACTTGTACTTATAACAGGAAAGAAAATGAGGAAAATGTGCAATGGATATGCGAAGAATTAGGTGCTGAACTACTGACAATCAACACTGAAGACTTTCAAGATATTACTGTTTCCGATTTTGGATATCGATTTTATCCACATAAAACAAAGGGTGAAGGATTCTTTCTGTCGGTACTACAAAAAAAATCAATTAGCATAATTACTACAAAAAACAGAAAAGAAGATAAAAAAGGCATAAAATTTGTCATAAAAAATAACATTGATTTAATAGCATTATTAGATGCTCAACGCTGGACGATATGCCAAGAAGAAAATCTGATTAAAGCCTACGATTCTGAACAATTAAATGACTTTTCATTATTGAACAAACAACTAAAATGTATGCATTCTGGTCTATTGTTAGGCGAAATGAAAGGTAAAGATTTTATTCCATCAACTGCTATTGCATTATCTAAAAAACTGGACAAAAGCTCAATAGCCTTAGTTGATGTGGATTATGAAACAGCTATCATGTTTTTACGAAAAGAGTCTATTTTTCTGCCGGATGCTGAACGTGGCTATATTTTAATCAGCTACAAAGGACAAGCTCTTGGATGGATAAAAAATATGGGTAACAGAAGTAATAATTTGTACCCAAATGAATGGCGGATACGGATGAAGATATAATACGAGTGGTAGAAACGAATAAGCAAAAAATGGAACTTCTTTTTTTAGGAACAGGCACTTCGACAGGGATACCACAAATAGGTTGTCCTTGCAAGGTATGCACTTCAGCTAACACAAAAGATAAGCGACTGAGGGCATCGGTTTTGATAACCGAAGGCAATACCCGAATATTAATTGATTGTGGACCTGATTTCAGACAACAACTAATAACACATAAAACAAGTCAACTTTCGGGGATACTATTAACACATGAACATTACGACCATATTGGAGGTTTGGATGATGTAAGACCTTTGGGTAAAGTTCAGGTTTATGCAGAGCAAAAGGTGTTGGGGCATATCAAACACAATATGCCTTATTGTTTTGTTGAAAACAAATATCCCGGAGTTCCGTTAATTCAGCTGAATGAGATAAGTGAGAGTCCTTTTCGAATAGGTGATACACTTATACAACCGATAAGAGTAATGCATCAAAAGCTACCGATATTAGGCTTTAGAATTGGAAAAATTGCCTATCTGACAGATGTAAAAACGATTGACAATAAAGCAATTGAGCAACTTCAAGGATTAGACATATTAGTTCTGAATTCACTCAGAATAGAGGAGCATTATTCGCATTTATCACTTAGGGAAGCATTGGAAGTTGCAGCAAAAATTAATGCTAAAGAAACGTATTTCACGCACATGAGCCACGAAATGGGATTGCACAATGAAGTAGATGAACAACTACCAAAGAATATCCATTTATCATTCGATGGTTTGCGACTAAACCTTTAAAATGCAGGTTAGCGAGATTGATAGCAAACTAATTTACAGACCATCTGTTATATTTAACGAAACAATGAATTGCTCACATAAAATTCGTGTTAAATTTGCATATTCCAGATAACACAATGAGAAAGCACATAATCTAAGATTAAAACGATAAAAAGCAGGAATTCAACACTCTTGTTGAGATCAAAAAAAATGCAAGTTTATTTGACCTTAAAAATTATTCACATATGAAAACAAAGAAACTAAAATTCATTATTCTGTTTTTTGGAACTGTTTTCCTTGCATCCTGCTCAGAATCTCTCTATACCTCGCTCGATGTGTTACGCCCGGCAAAAGTTGCATTTGCAAAGAATGCAAACAACCTGCTAATAGTTAACAACACAACTAAACAACCAGATAATTTAGGACACCGTACTGACTTACTGGACCAAAAAACAAAGTCTGTTTCAATTGAAACTGATAGCATTCCGCTATTTTGTCTGAGTTCATTGGCAGAGGAGCTTGATAGCAAAGGGTTTTTCACGAATGTAAGATTCAAACAAGACTCACAAAATACCAGCACTAACTTTTCAATAATAAATCCAATTGAGAAAGACTCAATAAACCAATTATGTAGTGCAAACCAAGCCGATGTGGTTCTCTCATTAGACAAGATTAAAGTGAACGATGATATTTCGGAGTACTACTTAAATCAATCTAGTTCCTTCTTAGGCGTTCTGGAAGTCCGGTACGAATCATATTGGAGCATTCACTATCCTGATACTTCTGAATCAACTCAAATTCAATTTAAAGACACATTATTTTGGGAATCAGCATCGTACACACGTAAAGACGGTATAAGCCAGCTCCCTAAACGTATGGATGGAATTATTGATGGTGCTCTATATGTTGGGAAAAAATCGGTAAGTCGGTTTTTGCCTTATTGGGACAAGGCAGATAGGTATTTCTACAGTAACAGAAACAAATATATCAAACAAGGCCTCGATTCAGTTTATACAAAAAACTGGAAATCAGCTATCAGTTCATGGGAAAAAGCTCTAAAAAGCAAGAGCTACTCAACTCAATATAAGGCTGCAAATAATATAGCTGTAGCTTACGAAATTTCCGGCAATATTGACAAAGCTATTGAGTATGCGAGCTTTGCATATGCAGCAATAGGCAAATCATATGCATTTGAATACAAAACCCTTATACACTTATTAGAATACCTCGAAGAGCTACAGGTTAGACAAAAAGAAATAAAGACATTAAAAGAACAACTGGGCGAATAAGCCCAGTTGTAATATTTGACTACTCCACATTAATTTCAGAACCAACATGTGTGAATTTATTCACATTTTTCGGACTACCTTTACAATCAATTTCACTGGCACCAAGAGCACTTGCATCAAGTTTTTCAGTAGCATATACATTAGCATGTGAAGCTCCGGTTACTTTTATATCTGCATTTTTTGCTATAAACTCTTCTGCATCTATCTGACATGCTCCCATACCGTCAACTTTAAGCCATTGACAATTTCCACTTACATCCACTTGCGATGCACCTTTTAAATCAAAATTGCAGATGCCTGCAACTTGCAAATCAAGGTCGGCCTGAGATGCTCCCATTAATTCAAGTTTAAATTCCGGAGTTACCAATGTAGACTCTGTATTAATTTGGCATGCCCCACTTGCCTTGATGCTTCGGATTGAATCTGCTGAAATACTGACCTTTATAGTTCTATTCAAGTAGAAATGATCAGCATAAATGTGCAACACACCATTTTCAACTTTTGTGATTACCTTAGGCAAATAATTTTCCGGAGCAGAAACAGTCACATGTCGAACGGAATCATTTGTAATATTCAATTCTATATTACCTGAAATATCAATGGCATTAAATGGTTCACATGTACGTTTTTCCTCGTTTAAAGGACTATCTTTATCTGACCAGGTAAAAGAAAATGGGTGTCCATCGTGTTGTCTTAAATGAATAAAAGTATTGGCACCGATACTATAAAACATAAACAAACCGGCTAGCCAAAGTATCAGTACAACCCACGAAGCGGTATGACTATGCTCCCTACGACCTGACACAATACGTATTGCCCAGTAGATAAGCATGAAAATTGGACATCCAACAACCAAAATAAGTGAAATAATTAGCAACACCATTTTATCGGGAGTCATTATAGACCAGTTAGAAAAAATCTCTGGGGCAAATCCATTAATAAATGTTGGTTCGAATACCACAAAGAACAAAGAAACCAGCAAAGCACCAACCAAAACTACGCCGATTATGCCTAGCAATGCCCCCACAATACCTAAAACGACCTTCAATGCCCAACGTAAAACATCACCAACCTTTACTCCAACCCTTGTGGCAGATTGTTTAAACTTATCACTTTCTACGTAACTTTTCGCATTATTAAGCTCTGTCTTAATGCTCTCTACAGTCACATCTTCACCTTGCATTTCAAGACGTTGCGACGCCGTAACAGCTTCAGGAGCAACAAACCATATTACAATATAAATTGGAATAACAAAACCAACTCCAACAAATACCAATAAGACAAGTAAAATACGAATAATGGTGACATCGAGGTTAAAATACGCCGACAAGCCACCTGCAATACCACCCAGAATTGCATTCTCAGGATCGCGGTAAAAACGGCGCGAGCGCTGCGATTTTTTCTCCGTTTTTGGTTCGTGCGGTTCATCGTCTACATCGCCATACTCACTTGGTTTACCCATAATCTCAATCACTTCCTGCACATCAACCAAATTAACTACATTTTTTGTTTTCTGCAGTTTTTCGGTAAAAAGTTCTGCAATGCGAGCTTCAATATCATTCATGATCTCCTTCTTCTCATCTTCCAATTGAAAATGTTCGGCAACATCATGAAGATAGGTTTGAAGCATTTCAAATGCATCGTCATCGATATGAAAAACGATGTTATTTAAATTGACGGTTAATGTCTTTTTCATATTATTTTTTCAATATCTCCAGCCTTTGGTCTACTGACAGTAGTTCGACTGTTGTCTGTGAGCAGGGGACTGTAGACTGTTGTTTTATAACTCGTTTTACTTTTCTTTGATTTTTTTCACCACATTATTAATTTCCTCCCAGGCACTTTCCAGTTCTTCCAAAAAAGCAGCACCATGTTTGGTCATTTCGTAGTATTTACGTGGTGGTCCCTGTGTCGACTCTTCCCAACGGTAGTCAAGCAGTTCACCGTTTTTGAGTCTGGTAAGCAATGGATACAAGGTACCTTCCACCACAATCAATTTTGCGTCTTTCAATTCGGCAATAATATCCGAAGTGTAAGCGGACTTTTTACTTAGAATAAGCAGAATGCAATATTCTAAGTAACCTTTTCGCATTTGTGATTTTATGTTATCTGCATTCATATTTTATTGAATTTATTGTTCTATACACAGCTATTAGAGACGTAATATCAAACAAATCAATTAGTTTTTTCAAAAAGTAAGAGTAAGAATTTATTTATACAATTCAAGTAACTTTACCTTGAAAAGGTAGTCATACTTAGCTTGAATTTGTTCAGACAATGCTTGAGTAAGGTTATTTTTAGCTTGATTTAACTCGTAAAGTGTAGCTCGTCCTGCCTCATATTTTTGATTAGAAAAACGATATGCCTCTTGGTTGGCATCTACTGACTTCTGCGCTGCACCCCAACGAGATTTTGCACTAATAGCATTATAATAAGCTTGTTGTATTGATTTTTTTAATTCCTTTTTTGCATTATCGATGCTCACCTTACTACTTTCAATACCAAGTTGGGCTGAACGAACATTGTTATGTGTTGTAAACCTATCAAAAATTGGCACTGACAAATTTAGTGAAAACCCTGCACCAATTTTATCAGAAAGCTGCTTTCCAAATGAATCAAAGCCATTTTTCAGACCTGTAGTTGAATTTACAGAGTTGTCAGCAGAATAACGTGACCCTAAGCTTCCGTTTAAACTGAGGCTTGGATAGTAACCCGATTTTGCAATAGCCAAGCTGTATTCGCTACTTTTCAGTTTAAATTCAGCAGTCTTCACCTCCGGACGATGAGTTATAGCACTAGCATAAACATCATCAGCCAAAAGTAGCTGAAAGTCATTTTCCGAAAGTTTGTCAGGCGTCTCTACATCAAGGTTTTCAAAATTATCGAGTTCAATGTATTGCGCCAGATCCAACAATGAAAGTTTTAAATTATTCTCGGCTTGTATACGCGAAAGTTCTTCTTTCGATTGCTGAGCAATTAGCTCTAACATTTCACCTTCGGCCATTTTTCCTGATGCTACTAACGCTTGACGTTGTTCTATTTTTGCCTTTGTCAGTTCTAACTGCTCAGCAGAAATATGTAGCAATTCTTTATTAAGCAGTATTTGCAGATAACCGGCAGCAACATTGGTTGTTATGGTCACTTTTGTGTTCTCTAAGTCAGCATCAGAAGCATTCATATCCGCTTTTTTTGCTTCAATTTCATTTTTCAACCGAAAACCATTAAACAATAGGAGACTGGAACTCAAATCAAAACTTGTTGATACCGAGGTAGCTACTCCGTTCTGATAAGGATTATTTTCAGCCAACGTACGACCAAAATTCACACCCTGCGAAGCACCTCCAGTCAAATTTGGTAGCCGATTCTTCCGGGCTTGATCGTAAGCTATTTCTTTACTCTTTTTTCCAAGTGTTTGTTGCTTCACACTGCGATTTTTTACTAAAGCTGTATCCACACATTGCTGTAGTGTCCAAATTTTGGCTTGTGCCATTGCCACCGACGATGACAGCAATACAGCAAATATCATAATTATTTTCGCTTTCATATATATAATTTTAAACCTTTTATAAAGTTGATCTTAATGAGCATTTCTCTGATTTCATTTTGTATCAGGCAGACTTCATTTATTTCTTATCGTCTTTTTTTTCTTCAGGTTTCTTTTCAAGAATCTCAGAACCACGTATTTTATCTTTCAACTTCAACCCGCTTTTCACTTCAATTTTCATTCCGTCAGACAAACCGAGTTTAACTTGTTTTTTTACAAATACTTGTGGCTCTTTCGTTTTCAACACATATACAAAAGCAGTATCTCCACCAAATTCCACACAACTTTCAGGTATTGTAATTACATCATCCTGTTTGGTTAGCAATATCTGTGCGTTAGCACTATAACCTGCACGCACAAATACATTTTTCGGTATTTTCACAGCTGCCTTCATTTCAAACATAATGGCTCCATTTTCCTCTTTACCTTTTGGCGAAACATATTCAAGAGTAGCCGTTAAATTTTGATCTTGCATGGCTCCAATAGTAATGTCCATAGGCATACCAACATGAATTTTACCCACCTCAGTTTCGTCCAGTTTACCCACAAAAAGCATATCGCTCATATTAGCCACTGTAGCAATAGTGGTTCCATCGTTAAAATTATTCGACTGAATAACTGAGTTACCCACCTTTACCGGTACATCCAGTATTGTTCCGTTAATGGTAGAGCGCACCAAAGTATTACTAAATTGCGATTTATCTGAAGAAATACCGTCACGCACCAAACTAAGATTATCTTTGGCAGATTTTAGCTCTTCTTTACCATTTTTATACTGAAGTTCAGTCTTTTCAAACTCTTCTTTCGAAATAACCTTATCGGTAAAAAGCTTCTGATCTCGATCAAAGTTCTTTTTTGCCTGATCAAATGATATCTGTGCCATCTGAACACGCGATTCAGATGAATTCAAGCTTACCATATCCGGAATAACCTTAATTTTGGCAATTATATCACCCGCTTTTACTACGTCGCCGGCTTCTTTATATACTTCGGCAATGATACCAGACATTTGTGGCTTGATAAGAATTTCGTTACGAGGATCCACTTTCCCAGTGGCCACTGTGTGTTTTTCGATGTTGCCCATCGTAACATTCTCCACATCGTATTTCTTTACTTCAGGACGAGATTTTTTCCATAAAAACCAAAATGTCCAAATAACGGCAAGTCCTAAAAGAACCAAAAGAGCAATTTTAAAAAACTTTTTCATGTTGTATAATTTTATTCGTTTATATTTTTTAGTTAAAAATAAAAGTTTTACATTCTTTCATTTTACATTCTACATTTTCATCTTATTCCTCGCGTATCGCTTCAATAGGTTTAATCTTCATAGCCCTATTGGCTGGAAGAAATCCTGCCAATGTTCCAATTACAAGTAAAATTCCCAAAGCAGCAAGTGCTACAGTGAAGCTAATTTGTGGATTTTTAAAAAACTGATCACCTTTTTCGAGTGCTTTACCGACTAATGCCAGCAAACCTACGCCAAACATTAAGCCCGAGACACCGGCAATTAAAGTCAGTACAATACTCTCGGTCAAAATTTGTCGAATAATATTACTTGGAGTAGCACCCAACGCACGCCGAACACCAATTTCCTTTGTTCGTTCACGCACGGTTACTAGCATAATATTACTCACGCCAATGGCTCCTGCAAACAAAGTCCCTAGTCCAACAATCCATATCAGCGACGCAATACCTATGCCCAGGTATAGAAACATATTGAACTGATCTTCGATATTAAACCCACCCACCGCTTTTTTATCATCGGGCGAAATTTCATGATTTGCCTTGAGCACAGCATGCACTTTATCTTCAACAACCTTTACTTTAATTCCCGGTTTGGCAGTAATAGCCATAAAATGAACTCTTTTCCCAATATTAAAAGCCTGTTGCATGGTACTAAATGGTAACACTACCGATTCTTGTGCATTACCACCAATATTGACATTAGAAGTATGACGCGACACACCAACTACCTGAAAATAAATACCATTCACTTTAATATTTTTTCCCAATGGATTTTCATTTCCGGGAAACAACACTTCGTAAACACGTTCACCAATTATGCAGACTTTCCTTTTTTCGGCAATGTCAATATCATTGATATACCTTCCGTAAATCATTTTACTGGCGTCAATCAGATTATACGCTGGATAATTCCCTTTTATACCATAACTTCCGGCTTTATCGTTGCGGGTCACATTGTTAGTTCCATCTCCACCGCCAAAAATAACTGGAGCTATATATTGTAACTCCTCAATTTTATTCACCAACACAGGTATATCGGCATTTTCCATGTACCAGTTTCGGCCTTTTTTGAAACCTTTATAAGGCTCAGAAGTTTGTTCTTCCCATACAAAGCATGAATTTGTGGCAAAACCTTCGATGCTGGAACTCATTCCGCGCTGCAAAGCAACACCCGCTCCCACCATGGCTACCAGCATAAACATTCCCCAAAAAACACCAAACGCAGTCAAGAAACTTCTTGATTTATTGTGTGTTATAGTATGCCATATCTCTTGCCAGCGATCCAAATCCAAAATAGAACTTAACAAATTTGACTTTTCGGCTGAAGTAATTGTACTATCAGAATATATGTTATCTGTATTTTTCATTTTTACATTCTTTCATTCTACATTTTTATACTTACTCTTGCCTCATTGCCTCAATAGGCTTAATTCTCACGGCTCTACGTGCAGGCATATATCCGGCAATTACTCCTGCAATAATTAGAATAAGCGTTGATGCCAATACAATTGATAAATCAACCGTAGGATTTTTAAAAATCGACATACCATCTTCACCAGCTCCAGCAGCATTTTGGAGCAAAATATAATTTACACCCTCAGTTACGCCTATTCCCATCATCATACCTACATAACCAAAAATACCTGTAATCATAATAGACTCAGTTACAATTGAGCTTAGAATGGTGGCTGGAGGTGCGCCAATAGCTTTCCGAATTCCAATTTCACGTGTACGTTCTTTCACCGATACCAACATGATATTGCTCACTCCTACAATTCCAGCTATAAGCGTAAAAATCCCAATAATGGTAACAAAAATGGTAATTCCCTGAAAAATTTTCATTGTTTCAATATAATCGCGCTGAGAATTCCATACGTTAAGTGCCTGTGTATCATTCGGATCAAAATGAAGACTTTTAGACATTTCAACTTTCAGTTTATCGTTAAAAGCATCGTTTTCTTCCTTAGTTTCCAACCCTTTGACTGTCATTGCTACATTGTAAAATTTCAAATTTGGATTATAAATATATTGAGCAGTAGTAAAAGGAATATAAGCATCTCCATTCCCCCAACGAGCTTTCTTGGTATTGATACCAATTACCTGAAACATCACATCTCCCACTTTTACATATTTACCAACAGCCGGACTATTCTTAAAAAGCACTTCTTTGATTCTTTTATCAATCACTATCACTTTTTTATTCGCTGTCAAATCCAAACCATTGATAAAACGGCCATTCCCCGACTCAAACTTCAGATTAAAAATGTGTTGATAGTTTTGATTTACACCTTTAATGGGAAAAGTGCCATATTCATTGCCGTAGCTAATCGTCAGTTGCTTTTCAATTACTCCCGACTCTTCATCAGTCTCTCTCAGATTTTCACTTATATCGCCAAGTTGCTTCTCTGCAAAGTTCAATGAGCGACCGCTTTTAAGTCCTTTATATGGCATTGACGAAGTTCCTGACCACATTTGAACCATGTTTGTAGAACGGTCGCCAAAGTTAGAAGTCACACCATTTTTTAGCCCGTTGCCAGCACCAAGCAGAATAATCAGGATAAAAATTCCCCATGACACCGATAGTCCCGTGAGCACAGTACGCAGCATATTGTGCTTCAAGCTAGCTAAAATCTCCTGTATTGTATTTATTGAAAACATAGGTTCTAAATTTAAACTGTTGTTGGAATTTTTCGGGATGGCCCCACAATAAAGTAAATAATGGAACCACAACAAGGCAGAAAAATAACTAGTAGCATAAACAAGATATTGTCATTTCCATGAAACCTACTACGCAAAATATCGACAATAGCAAAAATCGGCAGTAGCAGCCCAAACAGAACTCCAACCAAAGCCATAACAATGATGAAAAAGATTAAAATCATAACTCTTAATTTTAAAATTGCATTTTACTTCCGTTCTATATTTTGAATTAAACCATCCTTTATATTGATTACTGAATTAGTAGCTTCAGCCACCGAGCGTTCATGAGTTACAATAATTGTTGTAAGTCCGTTATCATTCAGGTCTTTCAGCACTTTCATTACTTCCACAGTTGTTACACTATCCAAAGCTCCCGTTGGTTCATCTGCCAAAAGAATCCGAGGTTTGGAAATGATAGCTCGCGCAATTGCAACACGTTGCTTTTGTCCCCCCGACATTTCGTTAGGCATGTGGTATGCCCAATCTTTTAATCCCATCTGATCAAGGTATTCCATAGCAATCATATTGCGTTTCTTACGACTCACATTTTTATAATACAATGGTAAAGCCACATTTTCGAGCGCATTTTTAAAGTTAATCAGATTGAACGACTGAAATACAAAGCCAATCATTTCATTGCGATATAAAGCAGACTGTTTTTCCGACAGATTCTTAATCAGCGTATTATTCAAATAATAATCACCAGTATCGTAATTATCTAAAATACCTAGGATATTAAGCAATGTTGACTTACCAGAGCCGGAAGCACCCATAATGGACACATATTCACCGGCTGCTATGTGCAGGTCAATTCCTTTCAGTACATGAAGCGAAGTAGCTTCGGTGTAATACGTTTTGTTGATATCTTTAAGTGTAATCATATGCAGATATTGTTACTATTTTTTATTTTTACAAGAAGTAGAAGAGCGTTAAAATGGCAATTTAAATCCACTTTCCTCCATATTTTGCTCTTGATCGCGTTTTTGCGATTTTACCTCTTTACCCAAATTAAAATTTATGCTGTAGTTAACCATAAACACACGTTTTAAGTCCATGTACGATTCCGAACGTTGATAGAGCGAACTACTGTTTGTAGTTATTGTGCTATAAAAATTCTTGCTTGTAAACGGATTGAAAGCCAGAACTGTAAGACTGCTATTATTTTTAAACTGCTTAGAAAGACCAAAGAGGTTTATAGGAGTCATTTCGGTTGTTTCTTGCCCACTCACAGTTGGGCCATTAATACTTAGCACTGCAAAAAATCTAAATTCTTTTGGAAGTGGGCACATTACCTGAGAGTTCCAGCTCCAACTATTTTTATCGATAGCATTTATCTGATCCAGGTATTTATCAGCATGTGTTCTGAAATATCTCACATTAGAATTAAATATGACCACAAAAATCTGTGCATATACCGACAAATTTAATCCTGTTTCGTATCCATTAGAGACATTTGCCGGGAATTTATCGAGAATGGTGGAGTTAGCTTTCGGACTGCTTATCGTTTGGATTAACCCAGTTCGATATTCAAAAAACAGCTGAGGTGAAATGGTGCCCGAAAATTTATTCTTTCCAAATTTTATACTATTTGTAAGTTGAAAATTATCGCGGTAAGCCGGCTTCAAATCAGAATTTCCACGGCTTTCGGTAAGACTATCAGCATAACTAACAAAAGGATTCAACTGACTATTCGATGGGCGAAACACGCGACGAGAATAATTCAATTTCAATGTATTTATATCGTTGAATTTATATTGACCATTTACATAAGGTAATGGAGAAACATAAGTACTTGGGGTAGCCGAATTAATTATTACGTCCGAAACTTCCAAGCGTGTACCTACTTTGACAGTACCTTTTTTAAAGGTTCGGCTCAATTCAGCATAAAACGATCCTTTTAAATCTTTGTATTCAAAGTTAGGTGTAGTGGTAAGAGAGCTCATATTGTCAATATAATTGTAGCTATAATTGGCACTCAAACCAGTATTAAAAGCATATACACTATCAAACGGCAAGGTATAGTTTCCACGTGTATTTACCGAGCTACTTCGGGTTTTATTTTCTTCGAGCTGAAGAGGTGAACGTGACAGTTCTGTACTATCAGGATTCAGCAATATATTTTGAAAACTTGTTGTATTCTTATTTTTCAGACTTGTATATATATTGGTCTCAATTTCGTACGAATGTTCTGTCTTTTTATCGAATTTGTGTTTATAAAAAATGGAGGTATTAATTCCACGGCTTCCATTGTCCGATTGGTTAGTTGTTCGGCTCAGGCTGCTTACATTATTATTCAACGCAGAGCTTAACTGATTGTTATCAGTAGTCGATCCGTTTCCGCTATAGTTCAGGTTTACACTTAAATTATTAAACTCATTTGGGTCATAAATAAAACCTGCATTCACGTTTCCATTCGTAAATTTAGTTTGTGTTTTTCCATCACGCTCCAATTCGCTTGTTCCAGAAATCCTGCTCATTGAATTAACAAAATCAAATTGTCCTATAGTTCCATTGGCAGCTATAGAATAGGAAATATTTTTCAGGCCATAATCCAGACTGGCGTTTCCCCGTGTCATAAATTTATCAAAACTGTATGGAAACAGCAAGGCATTGGCCATACCTTTAAGCCCGTAACGCATTTCTTTGTTAGTAATGATATTAATTACCGCATCTACATCTGCATCATATTTACCTGTAGGACTGGTTATTACTTCCATTTTCTCAATCTGATTAGGATGAAGTTTTTTCAAATAACTCTTATCGCGCGAGATGCCATCCACTTCTATTTTGATATTTGATTTTCCTTCCACTGTGATGTTTTCATTGAAATAATCAACCTGCACTGTCGGAACTTTCCGCAAAACATCCAATCCATCAGTCGACGTTTTTTTCATATCAGTAGAAATACCATAGATAGTTCTATCGGGTAACTCGCTCACTTTTATTTTGGAACCACTTACCGTTATTTCCTTTAAATTAACTGAGGTTGGTTGCATTTCAATGCTACCTAAACTGATAATTCGTACACCCGATTTAAATGTTATCGGAACAGTTTCGTTTTTATAAAACCTGAGTTTTACACGCACACAATAATTTTTAGTTGTATCGGCCCTGAACAGATTGAACGTACCTTCAGAATTTGTGTACGTCGACTCAGCAATAACACTATCGGGCAATGTCAATAACTCTACCTGTGCTGCATCAATTGGTTTTTTACTCTCATTCTCAATAATTTTCCCGGTAATTACCTTTCGTGCAAAGGCATTTCCACTGAGTAAACAAAGTAAAATTAGTAAGATTTTATAGTTCATTTTTTGTAAGAAGTAAATGTGTTTATACGAGAGATGCAGCGAATGAGGATGCCCAATAAGTGTTTTATTGAACACCCTCATCGAAATAATTTATTTTAAACGAACCATATCAGACTGAGCATCAATAACCATTGGCATTTTCATTTCATTACCCTGATTCTTAATGGTCATAGTTCCGTCATAATGCTTTTTATCCTGACTTGTAATTACCAATGCAGTCTTCAAGTCGATAGTCATATTTCCAGTAGATTTTCCTTTAATATCAATGCTCATATTAGGATTATCTGTTGAAGGTACTGATTCCAATTCGGAACTTACCGACAGTTGAGCATTATTTTCAGTCACGTTATCAAGGGTATAGCTATTAAAAACCATACCTGAAACTCCACCTCCGACTACAGAATAGGAGGTTTCCCATTTATCGGTTTTTTTCACCTGATTTTCAGGCAAGTAGGCAAACAGTGATTCTATCATTGTTTGAATAGCCGACTCTTTAATAAAAGTATCAGCTTGTTTCTGAATTTGATCTTTCTTTAGTTCCGGGACTGAATCCATTACGGCTAATACATTATCTCTAAATGTTTTATAATTTTCAAAACCAAGAAATTTACCGGAAGTAGATATTTTTGCAATTATTGTATAAGTGCTAAAACGGTTTAATGCTTTTTCCAGATACTCCGTTTTTTTAGCTATTTTCGTTGAGTTGGTCTCAAAACTCTTCATCGGAGAATTTGTTTTGGACTGAATAGTATCAAATTTAAACTCCAACCGCATAACATCATTTTCTTGCGACAACAAGGTAAAACTGGTTGTCGTACTTGAATTTACATCTGTTTTAAATTCCATTCCATTGTAAGTATTCTGAATATTCTGTTTACTCACATTTCTGATTTGATTTACCTTCCCCTTTTCGAGATTAAACTTCAAAGTTATCGGATTTTGAGCAAAAGCTCCCACTGTTACGAACAGAATGAATGCAGCAATTAATAGATTTTTCATTGGTAATAATTGTTTTATGTTAGAAGAATAATATTAGACTTGAGAATCACAATTCTTAATTTCGTTGCAAATATAAATGGAATTATAGTACTATGCAATACATAGTACCTTTAAAAATAGAAATTTCTTAATACATTTTCCATAAAACCCTTTACTGTTGGACGTTAGAAGAAATGTAGACAGATTAAATTTTAATGTTATTTAACTTATTTGGAAATAAAAAAAGGATTCATGTTTGTACCTGACAACATCAACCCTCTTCAAAATTCAACAAATCCTGGCTTTACAAAACAACCGGTTCTACTGTGTAGCCGGCATTCTTTAGCAAAGTCACCAAACCCTTTTCACCAGCCAAATGCAAACAGCCCACTGCAACAAAACACGATTTCTCAGGCATTAGTTGAGTAAGTTGCCCTACCCAATTTATATTGCGGTCGGTTATGATGATTTTTATTTCATTTTCATCCATCAACTGTTCTTCGTCCGATAATTTCATCAACGCATTCAAATCGCCTTTTAAATAAGCCTGATTAAGTTCATCAATGCTTTTCAATAGCTTTTCTTTATCTTTTGTAAGTTCTACAAGCCCTTCTGCCTGATGCTTCAGCGACGAAGAATTAAAAAGCATATTAATTTGCTGATCGATAGTTTCTAGCCCTATAATTTTCTTTTTAGCCTTCTTACAATAATTTTGAATAACAATATCAACAGCCTCTGGTTCATGCTTGATATTGTTGTGTTTCATATACAACATAAGTTCATACATAGTACTCAGCATTATCGGTTTCAACCGCCCAAGCTTATTAAGTCCCTTGCCAACAACCTCTTTCAAACAGCTATCTACCAGCACATATTCGGCCGGCGTTATAAGGTCATGTATAGTGCTATCTTTCATCATACAAGCTTTGAGCAACTTAAATTGCATGCTCAACTTATGATTCATATTCATTTCGCCCACCACCACATCGGTTTGGGGTATAAATGCAGTTATCTTATCAAAATCAGCAATTTTATCTTTTTCAATTAAATGGTGAGTACCAAAAAGGTAACTTGGCTTCTCCAAGCCATTTCCGGAAACCCGCCAGAATAATTGTGCTTGTACATTCACCGTAAGAAACGAGAGTATAATAACTACAAAAAATCCACTTATCTTCATATACAATTAAAATATAATTAGTTGCACAAAACAGACATAAACAAATACACTTATGGAGAGAAAACGTTTAAAAAATTGCCAATTAAACCAGTAATAATTGGCCGCCATTCATAAGCAATACACATTGTATAAAATAACGAAAATAAATTCAAATTATTTTATATCGGCAAAAAAATCACAAAGCAGCATGAACTACATCCCAGGTATCCTGAATAAGTTCAGGCATTTGGTGAGGAGAATAAGAAGTTACATCAATGGGGGGACTTACAATAATTTCAATTGTTCCGGGAGACACATTGACAGAATTGCGAGGAAGGCGATCAAAACTGCCGCGCAAAGTAACCGGCACTATAGGGAGAGATAAATCGGCGGCAACTTTGAATGCACCGCGTTTAAACGAGCTCATTTCACCCGTATAGGTACGTGTTCCTTCGGGAAAAACTACCAGCGAAACTCCATTTTTAAGCGAAGCTCCGGCTTTCTGAAGGCTACATTTTGCAGCTATCGGGCTCGAACGATCCAGAAAAATATGCCCTGCAGCTTCACAAGCCTTACCTACCAGAGGAATTTTTCGTAATTCAGCCTTCATCATCCATTTAAAAATAATCGGAAACCAGCCATAGACAACGAAAACATCGAAAATACTTTGATGATTTAAAGCAAAAACGTATGATTGTCCGCTTTCTAAATACTCTAAACCGGAAACCTTGACTTTCACAAAACAAAGGCTACAAAATGCTCTTGCCCAAAATCGAGCCGGATAATAAGACAAGGTGCTATTAGGAATTAAAGGTGATAACAATATTGTTGATACAGCCACAAGAATAGTAATAACCAACAATATTGGAAAAGCAAAAAGCCATTGATATACGAAAAATATTACTCTATTTATTGATTTCATAATTTCATTTACAAATAAAATTGTGAATTCTAAATGCTATACTTGACTAAATTCCTTCTTCTATTTCTTTATTGAATTTTACTTTACCCCACTGACTTACAAATAAACCAACAACTACTACTGCTATACCAAACCATTTGAGGAGCGTAATTTGCTCTTTCAAAATCAACCATGAGAAAATAGCGGTGAATACCGGAATTAAATTTACAAATACATTTGTGCGCGTAACCCCTACCTTACGAACTGCCCATGCAAAAAGAACAAACGCAATAACAGAGGCAAATACTGACAGCATACACAAAGCCATCAACGACTCAGCTGATACCTTAAGCTGCTTGATAGTGGAATAATCCGTGATTAAAAATGTTGGTACAAAATAAATAAGACCAAGTAAACTTTGGTAAAATATCACATTCAACGAGGAATAATGAGTTGGTATTTTACGTAGCGTAGTTGCATAACAGATAGCAGCAAAAACAGCTAGAAACAGTAACGCCACTCCCCACGGATTAACATTTAAACCACCAATGGGTTCATATATCACAAAAAAGACTCCTAATAACGAAACAATAATACCGGCAACACTTACCCATTTAATTCGCTCTTTCAAAACCAGAAAAGCCAGAACAGGCGCAAACAATGGTATGGTGGAAACAATAACAGCTGCTAAAGTAGATTCAACCATTGTTAAACCATAAGTTTCGCCCACATAGTATACAAACGGTTCGAAAAAAGCCAGAAGTAGAAAAAGACCAACATCTTTCTTTCTGAGACGCTGAAATTTCCCGCTTATTATTGACACGGCAAATAGCAATGCCGATGCAATAACCAACCGTAGCGTAATCAGAGTCATTGGCTGAAACGATTGTATGGCCACTCTCGTCCAAATGAACGAAAATGACCAGAAAACCATGGATAACACTATAGCCAGGTATAGCTGAATTGATTTATTGAACGGCAACTATCTTAGTTTACTATTTTTTCTATTTGGGCATGAATATCACTCCAAACATCATCCGACATTTTAGCGCCCAGCACTTCTACTACGTTGCCCGATACTAGCGAGCCTATTTTACCACAAATTTCCAGTGAATAATCATTTGCCAAGCCAAATAAAAATCCAGAAGCGTACAAGTCACCAGCTCCGGTAGTATCTATTGCGTCAGACAAACGTGGCGTAATCTGAACTTGTTCAGCACCTGATTTTATGTATGAACCCTCTTTTCCAACTTTTACAATGGCTATATCGCAATGGTCTGCAATATGTATTAGCGCATCTTCCGGTTCTTTTCCGGTAAACGCACGAGCTTCTTCTTCGTTAGCAAACACAATATCCACATATTCGCGCACAATATCCTGCAGGAAATCTAAATTAGCTTCTACCACGTTGTAGCTGGCCAAATCAATCGACACCTGCAAACCAGCCTCTTTAGCCAATTTCACAGCCGTACGAATTAAATCGTGATTTTGTACCAGATAACCTTCGATATGGAAAATATCATACCCAACAAACATTTCGGGTTTCAAGTCACTTGCTTCTAACTCACAAGCAGCTCCCAGATAGGTACACAAGGTGCGTTCGCTATCTGGTGAAACGAGTACAATACAACGTCCTGATGGAGTCTGACTCAACAGTAAGTGTGGCTCAACTCCATTATTTATCGAATCGTTTGTAAAGAACAAGCCAATATCATCTTTTCCAATTTTTCCAACAAACCCAGCTTCCAAGCCAAGCTTAGTTATACCGTTAATTGTATTAGATGCTGAACCACCCGTTGCCATTTTACGTTGATAATTTACTAAAGCTTGGCTTATTTCTTCAGCTCTTTCGGTGTTTATAAGCTGCATTCCACCTTTTAATAGATTTAATGTCGACAATATTTCATCACTTTCAATTTGCAATAAAATGTCAGTCAAAGCATTACCCATTCCCAATATCTTCTTCATATTTTTTCTTATTATTTTTTGTGCAAAGATATTGCATATTTCAATAAAACCAATTACTTTTGCAACGCATTTAAAAAAAAGCACAACCAAATTCTTCCTTAGCTCAGTTGGTTAGAGCATCTGACTGTTAATCAGAGGGTCCTTGGTTCAAGTCCAAGAGGGAGAGCCTCGTAAAAAGCTAAATCGTACTATAACATCGATTTAGCTTTTTTATTTTGAAAAATATCCCAACATTGTCCCAACATCACTTCATCTTTCAATTATCCAAACCCGAAGTATATCTAATAAAGTTTAAGCTCACAGCAGTTGGGGGAAGTATACATCACAAAAACAGTCAACCATAAAGATTGACTGCAAAATTAGAATAAATAACCCACGCCGCAAGCGGTCAGGGTATTGGGTAATTTGCCCAAAGAGATTAAATTATTTTATTCCTGCAAACTGGTCATCGATAAATTTGGTTATATCCGTTAGCCGATAAAATGATTTTCCATTTAAATTACAATACGGTAATTTACCATGCGAGCGGTAACGCTGCAATGTTCGATGGCTTACTTTTAGCATTCCAATCAAATCTTGATTGTCCAAAAGCTCATCTCCTTTCAAGCAGGCGTCATGATTGAGCAGCCTATCCATCTTCTTATCCGCCTCTTCAAGTTTATTGAATAGCCTCTCAACTATAGCTTCAAAATTTTCTTTGTTGATTTCCATAATGATAATTTTTTGATTGTAAAGGTCAGACAATGGAAAATATCGACTTCACAACTTGGGCAAATTAAATGGAAAGAAAATCTGAAAAGGCTTATGGGCTTGACTTTTGAAGGTAAACTATATTAAACAAATGAAACCGACAACTTGGGAGTTATCAGTTTTATTCATCTCAAATACTTGAAATATTATTGTTTAGTATCGGCGTTATCAACCTCATCCATACGTGCAATTAGTTTTTTACGAAGGTCATCCAGACACTGAACGCGACTACCCTTGCGACCACGAATTTCGATAAAAGTACGATACACATCGCCTAAATCAATATCAAATAGATTTTCAACATAAGAAGTCATTCTTTTTAAATCACTTTTTCCGTTGTTGATACATTTCGAGGTATTAAATGCATAGATAAGCTCAATAAGTGCTACTTTCGATCCTGTCCATTTTGCTTTTA
>Ga0302215_10000440_pt1 | contig 30332 bp, 29 predicted proteins | sample II_Fen_N3_1_FD_194580 | JGI IMG/M metagenome (GOLD analysis project Ga0302215, IMG submission 194580) | Peat permafrost microbial communities from Stordalen Mire near Abisko, Sweden - II_Fen_N3_1 | ecosystem: Environmental > Terrestrial > Soil > Wetlands > Permafrost | place: Sweden: Abisko... | reverse complement strand
TTACTAACCAGCTCTGTAAAACGGTACAATCTTAGCTATATAATAGATCAATCAACTGGTGTGGATAAGATTACACTAAAAGTAGATTATGCCGGCAATACTGCTATTCCTTCGGTGAACATGACTGATGCTTTAATAGTAGATTATAAAATCTATACAGAAATTGGAATATTGCTCAAAACCGAAAAATATCCGGCAGGATTGAAGTTGCAAGAGATCAAACAAAAACTAAATAGGGGGATATATATAATAAATGCCAGGTTGAATAATGGAGTATATCAAAATTACAAATTCATTGTTCAATAAATATCTTCAGATAGCACACGGGTGAAGTTTATTAGTTTCACCCGCGTGTTCTTGTTTTTATGAAAATAAGCTATTAAAAACCATTATGCATAAAAACCTAAGTATACATTTTCGCTTGTTTTTATAATTGAGCCCAGCATATTATTTGTCCTTGCTTTTAATGCCTATTTTTTGATTTAACTTGTGAATAATTTGTCTGTTTTGCAGCAGGTATTTCGAATAAAGCGAAATACCTGCTGTTTTTGTTTGTAATAATCTTAATTGATCAAAAGAGAGTTTTACGTTGTTGTGAAGTCTATAGCACATTGAGGCAAGTTGCAATAAATATATAATTGTTGATTATCAGCGTTCAAGCCAAAGCTTATTCATTTACAAAAATAAAGGTCATTTCAATCAAGAAACGACCTTTGTATTTTATGCTTACTGCCACTGTTACCTGCTCACCAGCACTTTCCCACACCCTGCATATTTCACTTCCACGGGTTCACCGGTGAAGCCCACATTGCCAAACTCCACCGCCATACTTACGAGTACTGTTACCCGGTCGGTGAGTTCATTCACTTCCTGTTCAGTTAGGGCTACTGTCATTGTTTGCTCAGCCACTATGGTCTGGGTCGATTGCCATACGCCCGTAAGAGTTTCGCTTACACCGTGCAATGCAGGTGCCATTGGTTCATAATCATTAGCCTGCTCGTTGTATTGCAGGTCGGACACAGTACCAATAGCCACTATCAGCCTAAAAAACGGTAGGCGTTGTATGTTCAGCAGGTCGATATCTGTGTTGATGCGCGGAATGCTGACACTGGCCTCCAACTTCCCGCGGTTGAGTGTGGCCACGGGCGAAACACGCAATACGGTATTGAGGGGATAGTTCCTGTTGAAATTAAAACCCTCCAGGGCTTGTGGGTAAGATGTCAGTTTCAGGCTGCGGCGTCCGGTTTCCGATGCTGTATCGAGCTTCATCAGATTTTTTCCCATGCCGTTCAGCACCGGAGTAAGGTTATAATCGGCCAGCCGATGCAATCCACCAAAGGCATAGCGGGTGATAGAACCAAACTTGGCACAGCCGCTCCATTCCTTTTGCTGCTTGCGCAATCCCTCAAACTTAGGTGACGACTTTATTTTTTCTTTCGATGCACCACCTTTGGTGCGCATAATCACTTTGTCGCTTCCGCGAACCGTGTAGAAGGAAACACCCCTGATGCTTCCTGTTAGTTGAAATGCTCCTTTTACTATTGCCATAGACCCCTAGCCCCTAAAGGGGGACATTTAATTTCTTGTTCAATTATTCTCAACGTATTTTCAATATCACTTAATACTTGCTCATTTGTAAATCGAATGACTTTTAACCCTAAATTTTCCAGTTCCTGATCGCGATTTTTATCATATTGATATTGCTCTGGTATTGAATGATAACCGCCATCAACCTCAACAATCAGCTTCGCCTTATGACCGCTCGGCTATGCCGCTTTGCTTGCAAAGAATAAAAATCTGCGATAAAATAAAGCACCGGATGTTGACACTTAAACCGGATACCTGATATTTTTATATAACTAAGGTGATCCCAAAGAAATCGCTCAGCTTCTGTTTGATTGGCTCTTAATGATTTAGCTAATTCGAAATGAATTGGTAATGCACCATAAAACATATTAGTACGCTCAACATTCACATATGGTTGGAAAGGCTCTGAAGAAGAGCTAAAATTACTCGCGTCTCGTATTTCATTATTATCTGCCATACAATCTTTGTCTTTAAGCCCCTTTAGGGGTTTGGGGTAGTCTCTCTCTCTTTATCCCCCTTTAGGGGTTAGGGGTTCCTCACCTTCTGTTTGCAAAAATACGAAAATCTTTAGATAAATAATAAAAATACAAATATAAAACTATTCTTTTATAAATATGTATTGATTAAGTATTTAGAATGTGTAGTATATGTTTTATGTATGTATTATCTATTTACAATACATAAACGAAAATACATGATAAGCAAAAGTCAGTCAAAATAATTCCTTTTGAAATTTTATTCAAAAAGTACCAAAAAATATCAAAAAGTACTCAAAAGTATTCAAAATCCCCATAATGACTCAAAATTCTCACACCTTCATTTGCCATTTCCTATTTTTGCTCAAAATACGATTTCCTTTAGCTGTGTTTATCTGTGTTTCAGATGCTAAAGATGTCAATCTGTTGTAATATGCACTAAATGTGTGGTTTATGGATTTAAAAAATGCTGTCTTTTTTTTGTCACTTTTCAAATGCTAGTTTTGGGGTTAAAAGCAGGATCTATGAAATCCGAAAATCAGAGCTCGAAAAATTTAGCCTTTGATGATTTTTGAACTACTGGTGGATTAGTCAATATATTGAATATGTTGAAAATCGAAAGTATAAAGAAAAGTAACCGACTGTTTTGGCGGAACAGGGCAACTTTGAGATGGAGCATAAATGACTAAATATCTGGCTTAAAAATGACTGTTTGAAAAATGAAAATATGTAAAGTTCAGGTTATTAGTAAATTACGGTTTTGTCCTTTTTTTTCGACTTTCAATTTGTAGGTTTGCGGCTGTCAGACACACAGAAATAAAGTGAAGTTGGCGACGTCTGTTTTAGTGCGAAAAAGGGCATTTTCGAAACACGCAAAATCTTGTCCTTTTTTGGAAGGGCTTGAAAATGTAGTTTTGCAGCAAGGTCTGGAGTGGGAGAGATGGGTGAAGAAAATATGAATGAAAAAAAAGTACTGCCATTTTGACGGTGCTATTTGGTGATGAAGAATGGAACTTTCAATTTTGTAAAATAAATGATGGAGCTAATTTACTATAAGCTTCAATTCGGGGATGATTATTGAGCTGAAAAAAGGACGTTAAGTAGAATTAGTTCTAAATAAAAAGAGTCTATAAACAATGTGTATTCATAATTCGCAGATAATCAAATAATTAAAAAGTTGTCCTTTGGTATTGCATTTTCCTGTGATAGATTTGTGGAAACTTTTAGGACCGAAATGATTATTTCCGATAAGGGCAGAGAATGAATAAAGACCTGATAAAAATGGGAGGTTATGAGAATATTACAATGCATAAATATAACAGATAATCGGCCGATTAAAAAGTTGTCCTTTGGTATTGCATTTTCCTGTAATAGATTTACGGAAACTTTTAGGACCGAAATGACTATTTCCGATAAGGACAGAAAATGAATAAAGACCTGATAAAAATGGGAGGTTATGAGAATATTACAATGCATAAATATAAAAGATAATAGGCCGATTGAAAAGTTGTCCTTTGATGTTGCATTTTCAAAAGCTAGTTTTACCGGAACTTTTAGGCCCGAAAATACGAATCAGATAACAGCCTCTCAAAAAAATACAGGGAGAATGAAAATAAGTGATTTCCAACAAATGGACATAGTATAAAAGTAGCATTTTTGAAACAGATTTTTAAAACAACCTATTGGGAGTACGGCTTGAAGTCGTGCCCCGAATAGTAAACCAGGTGAGAGTAGAAAAAGAGTAAATAATAATTAGTGGGAAAAACAGCAAACATATTGCCCCATGACCTTGATGTCAAAAACCTGTTGGAAACATTTATTTCCAATCAGCAGATGATACTACAAGGGCAACAACGATTAGAGCAGCGGCTCGATGCGATGGAGGCTTCGCTGTGTGCTACCCCAAAACGAAAGAAGAAAGAAACTCAGGCATATACCGTAGAAGATGTGATTGAGATATTGAAAGTTTCGCGCCGAACTCTTTACCAACTGCGTAAAGCCGGAAAAATAGGTTTTGTAAAGGAAGGCAAAACAATCTGGTTTAGCCAGCATCATATCGACAATTTTTTACAGATAAGAGATACGAAGGGGTAAAAATAATCTCCCCGGAAGGATAAATAGAGTTGCGACAATAAATAATTAACCTTATGATAGGAAATGTAAAAATGAAATTGTAAATTTGTGGTTTACTAATTTACTACCATGGAACTGAAGATACTCAAACCACGCTTATCATTAAACAAAGCCTTTCTGAAAGTAAAGCCAAACAGGCCGGAAATAGAAGTGTTTAAAAAGAATCTGATTAGTTTGATAGCCACTATCGATGAGTTTGAATCGGAAGAGTTTGATAAAAACCTTAAACTAAAACATTTGAATAACAATGTGAATTATTCCGAAATTGAGAACCTTCCATTTATTCACCGTATTGATATTAAAGCATGTTCACTTGTTGGAAATATATTAAATTCAAAAAAGGTAATCAACAAACAGACACCGCCTTACTCTAATCCAAGATTGATCAGCTGATTTACAAGCTGTATAGGTTGAGGGACGAGGAGGTAAAGATAGTGGAGGGGAGAAATGATGGATACAATAAAAATAAGCAAAACAAAAGAATCTTTTTTGAATGAGATAGTAAAACCGATATTTCCTGGTGCAGAATATGGATATGAATTTGAATTAATGTTTGAAAATCTATTTAAAAAAACCAAATACGAATACTTTGGAGACAATAAATTCCTACATTTTACAAGCACTCAAAATCTAAAAAGTATCTTAGAATCGGGATATTTAAGGATGTCAGATTTTAATAATTTAGTTGATAATAATGAGCTTGTTTATGGTCTAAAAGTTTTTAATGAAAGTATAACTTGCGAAAATACAAATAAAACTAAATCAGAGGTTTTTTGTTTATCGGCTTGTAAATCTGAAGAGGAAACTCAAAAGGATTTGTTTATGTGGAAGGAATATGCAAAAAATGGAAGTGGCGTTTCTATTGAGTATGTAATTGATATTCCTAATTCAATTCATTTTACTCTCGGTGAAATTCGATATGGAAAAGATGGGTTAAAGCAATTACATGATTTAAGATCTGTTTATGAAAACCATCCCTTGAAAACCGATTTTAATCTTCATAATTTTGTGCAGTCAAATCCTGTGTTAATGTCATTTAATAAATCAAAGAAATTTACATCGGAGAAAGAAGTAAGACTTTTCTTTAGGTATGTTAAAGGGAATTGGTTAGGTATTGATTTTGGGGATATCATTTATAAAGACATCAATTCAAACAATGATGTGCGGAATTTCATGAAAATATTTATCAAACAAAAAACAAAAAAGCTTGAAGAACCATTACGTTCATTTGTTGAGCGTTCATTTCCTCAAATAGACATAAAACGAATAACTCTTGGTTTTAATTTATCTAATGAACAGAGGGTAGGATTGAAAAATTATTTTTTGGAATTGAAACAAAAACATAATTACGAATTTGAAATTTTGTAAAGCAAAGAGGAGCTAAAAATGTGGTGAATTCAATAGTCAGCTGTATGGGTTGACTGACGAGGAGATTAAGATAGTGGAGGGGGAGTGAAAATCCACTTCATGTTCAGAGTAGCGGGTATTCTTTACCGCAGTATCTAAACGGACTGACTCTGGATACCTTGTAAAAAAATCACAAATAAATTTTATTTAGACAGTTTTAGGAAAACACTAGAGAAAACAATGAAAGAAAATCAAAAAAATCCCATTGATTTGAAGCAGTATTTTATGTATGGTATACTTATGTTAGTGCTTAGCCTGAGTGCCTGTACTTACACCCTCAACGATTTCTACGAAAATAAGGTTGATAAAAATGTAGGTCCCCCCAATATAACCATCGTGAAACTGGATCTTGATAAGGATACTGTTTTTGCATATAGCGACCATAACATAAACTTTAAATTTCAAACGGATAATCAGGCCATACAGGGAGCCAAATTACTAGTTGACGGTAACACTATTGATAGTGTGGCTGCAGCTGAGGGACAGATGAAATTTCAGAGTTACAATATAACCAATGGGAATCACAGTCTTGAATTAAGAATATATACCCGTTCGGGCACTGGTTCAATAGCCGATAAATTAGGTGGAGAGAGCTGGACTTTCAGCAAAAAATGGGTATTAGTGGTTGATAAGGAGCTTAGCAATAACTTGAAATATATTGTAAAAGATGGTTGCCTGCATATTATTAGCAATAAACAATACCGGGCAAGCGATTTTGTGAGTTATGTATTAAAAAGAGGTAGTTGGACTCCGGTAATTGTAGCCGAAAAACAACAACAGGATATTGTTGATAGTGCTTATGTGGGCGAAGGCGGTGAATTTCAGATGTTTGTAAAACAAACTGACGGCTCGTTGCTTTATTGGGGTGTATTGAATATGCCTTATGAACTTTCTGAAGTGCATTTGGGAGCGCGCTCGGATAAAGATTATTACCTGTGGTGGCACAGAAGTCGGTTCTATAGTGCTATGAAAGGCTATAAGTTTAGCTTGAAATATGATGTCTTTACCGAATCGAACAACGAAGCCGACACGGTATTAGATTTACCCAATGTACGGTTCAATGATTATATAAACTTTGTTATTCAATATGTTCCAGATTCACGCAACCCATTTTATAGTTCTTCAATCAGCAATTTCAGCAGGTATTATAATGATTATGCAGCCCTGAAACTGAAAACTACAGATAATTATTTTTACGGTACGAAACAGTCGGGATCTGATGAAATAAGCTGGACATATAACGATACGATTTACAAGTATAGTATGACAAATCTTAGTTACACAAGTAAGAAAAGAATAATGGAAGGATATTCTTCGTATGGTACTACATCACCTCATGCCGACTATTTTATGGGCTACTATGCACCGACTTCCAATAACTTCAGGTACTTTGCAAAAAACATGAAAACAGGTAAGATAACTTACCTTGACTCATATGCAAGCTATTCGGGTGGCATATCACAAGATCTCCCAATATCGGACACTGGAATTACTCTTATCATGAATTTTCAATATGAAACAGGTTACGACATGGAGAATAATACCCTACTGTTTTATCACTCTCATTCTAATAAAACATCCACATCTATGAAGATTTCATCGGATGGTAAATACTATGTGTATAATTCAGATTCGTTGTATGTATATACTCCCAGACAAGGTACTTCAGGCGTTCAGCAAATAATGTCATTGGGAAATTTCTCTATCACTGAGTTTTATCAATTTAACAAAGAAAACCCAAATCAAATAGTGATTACTGTCGGACAAAAACTGACAGTATACCAATGCCAGCCTTTTGCAGTAGTATTGAATGTAAACCTGCCTCAGGGTGAGGAAGTTTTATACATTGATTATTTTAATAACGAGATACTTTGCGGGAATACAAATGTGTACAGGGTACGAAGCCTGAAAACAGGTGAGTTATTGTATGAATTACCGGTTAATAATACTCCACACAGATCTGGTTATAACTATTTAGTCAACCATAACCTGATCTGCTACCTAGGATATTATATAAAATTAAACTATTAGTTAAATGAGCGGAAGAATATTACAAAAAATTGCTGTTGCACTTATACTATTAAGTTTTGTGAGTGAAATAAGTGCCCAAAACTCTATTGGCTTTAATATCGGTATTGGCACATATGATATGTCGGATTTAAAAAGCATTTTAAAGCGTTCTGTACAGGATAATCCTCTTGATCCGGTATTAGTATCCGATTTTCCTCCGTTCTTCTATTATCAACCAACTTTCCGTTTTGAAGGAAAAAACTGGAATACCGGACTTAATTTCAGTGTATTTTCTTCGGGTTCCCGATGGTCTATACGCGACTATACGGGCGAATACCGGCTTGATGCTTTGGTTAAGAGTTATGCTCCGGCATTTTTTGCAGAACGCAGCATATACAAAAAAGATAAGTTTACTTGTTATTTGCATTGCGATGCCGGATTTTTAGTTTCGACAGTCGACATAAAAGAATTTTTCAACGTTTTGGATAATCAATATATAAATAGTACAATGACGGCATCATCGCTCAATGTTTTTATTGCACCACAGTTAAATGTAAAATATCCTCTTATAAACAAGGTCACACTTGAAGGATTTGCCGGATTTCAGGTAGATTTAGTAAGAGGTCCGATAATGCAGAGTCCAAAACTGGGCGAATACCTGGAGTATCTATTTGAGAAGGCCCCTGATACTAATTGGTCAGGTTTAAGAATAGGGATAGGAGTCAGTTACTTACTATGATTCTCAAAAAATATAATTCCTAAAACGTGCTAACACCATCTTCTATTTCACACCAAGAGGGAAAATAATTTTACCTGCTTAGAGATATAAATAATGAAGATAATTAATTGATTACTTTCTTAATTTCAGCCTTTCCCTATCCACCAGATGGCGGAGAGGGAGAGGGAACTTTGCCGAGTGGAAAAAATGGTTCGAATCTCGTAAAATGAGCTGTTGCGTTATGAGTTGTATGGGTTGACAGAAGAGGAGATTAAGATAGTGGAAGGGGGAAAATAGGAGAAAGAAAAACCAGGAATCCCCTCCGCTACGCTCGTCCCCTTTTTACAAGGGGACAATTACTAAATACGAGCTTGTTTACATTTATTATCTGATTCATATTCATAGAGCTTGAATTTATTATATTCTTATATTTTTGCACAAACTTTCGCGCTTAGTAATTCTTCTTTTCCCCTTTTAGGGGAATACCGCGAAGCGGAAGGGGTAAATTCAAAGGGAAGTACCCGATTTATCGGGGGAAGGGATTGATTTATATTTCTTTTAAATAATACAGCATGCCCACACAACTCAAAAATCTACCCGAGATGAAACCATACCGGCGCAAGCTTCGCAAGCACATGACTGCTGCCGAATGGGCACTTTGGGTTATGATTAAGGACCGACAATTAGTGGGAGAGCGGTTCAGAAGGCAGTTCAGTGTTGGGTATTATGTGCTGGATTTTTACTGCCCCAACTGCAAACTGGCAATAGAGCTTGATGGTGCTGGGCATTTTACCGACGAAGGCAAAGAATATGATGCCCGGCGAACAGAATATCTGAACTCAGTAGGTATCCGTGTTATCCGGTTTGAAAACCTGGAAGTGTTTAATTATCAGGGGCAGGTATTGGAGGAGATAAAAAAGAATTTGAAGTAGAACAGGTTTAATGTATAATTAATATTTACTTCAAAACGTACAAAAATGGAAAAACATGAATTTACACTTGAAATCCTGTTGGGTAAATGCATCAAGCACCCCGACGATCTTACTCAGATTTTGACCATTGAGGGATATAATATTGAGTACGATGTTATGTCGTACAAAACCGAAGGCAATAACCCCGCAGTATCCTGCACAATGAACCTTGAAGGAATTCCGCACAGTAATTTGTATGAAGTAACATCCGCCGAACTTAGATTTTATGGCGATGAAAGACAAAATCAAAAACCCTATTACAACGCTTCTCTGAAAAGAATATCTGCTTTTTATCCGATTGGCAGCTTTGATGGATTCCTGAGTATGTTGAATCATAAACACAGTCAGTTAGACTTTCTGTTTCATGAGTGTATTCAATTTGAGGATAAACAGGTGCTGGCAAAACTGTTTGTAAGCAATTCTCAATTGAACGGGTACATAGAATAATCGATTCAATTAATTGTCTGAATTCTCTGTTTTAGTCTGATAGAGATAATGAGTTCAATCAATTTTGCAGCAGGAATTTCGTATCCATCGAAATTCCTGCTGTTTTTATATCTACTACACTCTTAAATAATCAAAAATGAGTATAACATTATTGTGCAGAAAGAGGCAGATGGCGGCAAGTCGCAGCAAATCTGTATTTGTTGATTATCAGTCTATTGCACAGTGATTTTGAGCCATTTATCTTTGCAACGTAAACGTCACCAAAAAACGTGTTGTTTCAGGTTTTCAACGTTTACACCAAAGCTTATGGCGAAAGCTCAAAACCCGATGACGGGACAGATGAGTGGTTCGATGGCCAACTTCGTTACCACTACACGGAACGGTGAAAATGTAATCCGTTCCAAAGCGTTTAACCCCAAAGACGCTAACAGCCCTGCACAGCAATTGCAGCGTGCAAGCTTTAAATTGATTGGGGATGAATATCAATCGTTCGGCGGTATTGTCGACGAGGGGTTTGCTGAGCGACCAATGGGTCAGACGGCTTACAACCAGTTTATGGCAACCAATTTGCCCGAGGCTATTGACAGGAGCGGGGCAGTGCCTGCAATTGATTACAGCAAGCTCTTGGTGGCTTCGGGTTCGCTTCCCCAGGTGGTTGTTGCCGAAGGAGTGATAGATGCCGCAGGTATCAGGGTTAGTTACCAAACGAATGTACGGATTCCGAAGGTAAGTGCAACCGATGAAGTGGTGCTTATTGCCAAGACACAAATTGGTGAGCTGCTCGTTGAATCGCAAGTACGGGGTGCCGATAGTTTGGGAACTATCACCCTCGGTTACCCTGGTATTCAGACTGCGGATGTAAAGTGCTGTTACCTACTTGTGCGCAGTTCTGATGGCAGTAAAGTTTCGAAGTCGGTGTATGTGACTTTTGTTCCCTAATGGGAATCCTGACGAAAAAATACCCTGTGAGTAAATGAACTTGCAGGGTATTTTTGGTTGCTGGAGTATGAATTTAAATAACGATAATATTACTATTAAATATCAGTATATCAGATTTATATTGTTTTATGTGCTCTTGAGTTGTTTTATCTCATATTTTTTGCTATTTTTGTTCTCCATAAGCCTTATTGCATGAATCATTTTCGCATATTCTACAAATATCTTTGTCATTTTTTTACAGCACGAAATACCGGTGGGTATGGGGTACATTCGCCTTATCTTTTTCAGTTCACAAGCTTTGTTTTGAGAGAGAAACATGCATTCTACTCATTTCATTCCATCGAGAATCTCCGGTCTGCTTTACGAAAAGATAATCGGGTTGTACATATTACTGATTTTGGAACGGGGAAAGATCGGACTGAAACCATATCTCATATTATCGACAAGGCAGTTCAATCGCCTAAATACGGGCAATTGTTGTTTCGGATTGTTCATTATTTTAAATCGGAATATGTCCTGGAACTTGGCACTTCGCTTGGAATGACTACTGCTTATCTGGCATCTGTATCAACCGAAAATACCTGTGTCAGTTTGGAGGGAAGCCCCGAAATAGCAGCGTTGGCAAAAGAAAACCTGCGAAAACTCAAACTTTCTAATGTTGAGATTGTTGTTGGGGATATTGATACTACATTGTCGGGTGTACTTGCAAAAACCGAGAAACTTGATTTTGTTTATTTTGATGCTAATCATCGTTCGGGAGCTGTGTTGAACTATTTTGAACAATGTTTGCCAAAAGTGCATAAGAACACTGTGATGGTTTTCGACGATATTTACTGGTCGGCTGATATGGAATACGCATGGAATGTTATTAAAGAGCATTCACAGGTAAATTCCTCCATTGATCTGTTTCAACTTGGAATTGTGTTTTTCAATGACGATTTGCACAAGAAGCATTATAAAATGAGGTATTGATAAACAGTAGTGAAAGCTACAATAATTTCGGAATAATAAACAGCAATAACGAATGAAACTATATACAAAAACAGGCGATGAAGGTCAAACCGGATTAATAGGTGGGACTCGTGTAGCCAAAAATGATATTCGAATTGAAGCTTATGGTACGGTAGATGAACTGAACTCATTTATCGGCTTGCTGACAACGTACCCGATGAGTGAGCTGGATGTGAATTTTCTCAGAAGTATTCAGAATAATTTGTTTGTTATTGGCTCACATTTAGCCACCGACACGCAAAAAGTGGAATTGAACAAGGCTTCAGTGCTCAGTGAAGATAGTATTTCTAAAATTGAAGCGGAAATTGACCGTTTAGATGCTACTTTGCCTGAACTTACTGCATTTATTCTTCCAGGTGGCTCACAGTCAGGTTCTTTAGCTCATGTTTGTCGTACAGTTACACGGCGTGTTGAACGTCGGCTTTTTGATATGTTCGAGGTGTATGATCTTGATAAACAGATAATTGTGTATATAAATAGATTGTCCGATTATTTCTTCATTTTGTCGCGTTACCTAACCTTAACATCTGGCTGTGAAGAAATTTGTTGGAAAAAGCAGAAATAATAAATAAAATTCTTATTTTTGCACAAAAATAGAAATAATTTTACTTAACGTATTTACTTTAAAAAAAACGAGCTGATTATGTATTGGACATTGGAATTAGCTTCTAAAATCGAGGACGCACCCTGGCCTGCAACCAAAGATGAATTAATAGATTACGCTATGCGCTCCGGATCTCCTCTGGAAGTTATTGAAAATTTACAAGAAATTGAGGATGAAGGTGAAATCTATGAAACGATAGAAGATATCTGGCCGGATTATCCCAGTAAAGAGGATTTTTTCTTCAACGAAGAAGAGTATTAAATTGTTGTTGCCTGAGGTGAGTGTGCTCATATTGATGTGAGTCTTGTTTGTACTTTTTACAAAAATGTAAAGGAAAAATGTTTTCTTTGAACAATTTTTTTCCGGTTTTGTAGTTTGATAAAGGACACAATCGTTGTTTGTATCCCTGCATGGGATTGTGAAAGTAAAAAATATCTATAAAACCTATGAGAAAAGTTGTATTAAGTGTATTGTTATCACTTCTATGCATAGGATTTGCTTTTTCACAATTGGATGTGCAGCTGAGTCAATATATGTTTCATACATCTGAGTTTAATCCGGCTGCCGTAGGCGAAGGAAATTTAATTCAGGTTACAGGACAACAGCGGTTTCAGTGGCTAGGTATGCCAAATGCAGGACAAACAACAGTTCTTAGTATTAATTCTCCTTTGAAAATTGGAGCTAGTACAAGCGGTATTGGTTTTAAATTCATTGGTGATCAAGTTGGTCTTTTTACAAATACAACAGGCCATCTTCAATACGCTTTTAAAAAGAAGCTTGGAGAAGGGGTGCTCAGCATTGGGACAGATATTGGTTTTGTGACTATAGGATTCCATGGTGATAGTGTGAAAGCACACAATATCAGTACTGGTGATTATCATGATTTGACTAACGATCCGGAAATACCACAGGTATATGTTTCCGGAACGTCGTTTGATATGAATGTTGGTGTGTTTTATTCTACACCAAAGCTCTATGCCGGACTTTCGTATTTGCATGTTAATAATCCGAAAGTTGATTGGAACGAGTTGCAATTTAAACAGAGAGGGACTTTGTTTGCGACAGGTGGATTTAATTACACAATGGAAGACCCCAAATATGTTTTAAAGCCAAGTATGCTGTTTAAAACTGATTTTAATACACTTCAGCTGGATTTGTCGTCAAGGGTTGAGTATAATAATAAGTATTGGGGAGGGCTTTCGTACCGTTGGGGTGATGCTGTTGTATTTCTGGTTGGTATAAATCTGGCAAGTGGATTAGGAATAGGATATGCGTACGATTTGCCGGTTTCAAAAATTATTATGGCAAGTTCGGGATCGCATGAAATTTTAATGACATATAGTTTTGAATACGTTTTTGGAAAGCGAACAAGCAAATATAAAAGCATAAGAATATTATAAACAATTCGTTTCGGAGAGTTACAATATAATCTAATTTAAGAGAAATCATAGTTTTTTATTTCAATAAATAAATTGCATAAAAATGAAAATTAAACTGCCAATAATAGTATTAACGCTGATGTTTGTTGCATGTAACAAACCTACAGGTGAAGTAACAGGTCTGCATACAAACGATGCGTTTGTTGAAGCACAACCTTATGGCATGGTGTTTGTTAAAAGAGGTTCGTTTATGATGGGTCCCAACGATCAATCGGCCATTAGTGCTAATCGCGATAAATCTGTAAATGTTTCAGTAGATGCATTTTGGATGGATGAAACTGAAATTACAAATGATAAATACAAGCAGTTTGTATATTGGGTTCGTGACTCTATCGCTTTGCGGTCATTGGTTATAGCTGGTAAGGATGAGTTTCGTTTGAAAACAAAAAATGAGACCGATGAGGCTGCACCTGAAGTTGCTCGATTAAATTGGAACACGAAAAATTTGTGGAATTCGAAAGATCCGGAAGTAAAGGAAATACTTCAGGCTTTGTATTATGAAGATAATAGTGCTTTGGGATTCAAAAAACAGATTGATCCGGGCAAACTTCGGTATAAATATGAGTGGATAAATTACGATCAGGCAGCTTTACCACGTAACAAATATAATGTTAATACTGGGGCTTATCCTTCAAATGCAATGGCTCGTGTAGATACATCATACATCGAAGATGGTGTTATTGTAAATAAAACGATAGAACGAAAACTTGTATCACGAAAAGATCTTGTTTCGACACGCATAGTAAATGTTTATCCTGATACTATTATGTGGCTGCGCGATTTTCAGTATTCTTATAATGATCCTAAAATGCGTATGTATTTTTCGCATCCGGGATTTGCGAATTATCCGGTTGTTGGTGTAACATGGGAACAAGCTCAAGCATTTTGTCAATGGCGCACACAACTATTTAATAGTACTCATGCTTTAGGTGGTCAGGATTATCGATTGCCAACATCAGCAGAATGGGAATATGCTGCCAGAGGGGGAAGAAAAATGGCTTTATATCCATGGGGTGGTAATTACGTGAGAGATAAAAAAGGGTGCTATTTGGCTAATTTCAAACCCATGCGTGGTAGTTATACCGATGATGAGGGAGCTACTACCATGAAGGTTGCTAAATTTGCTCCAAACGACTTTGGATTGTATGACATGGCAGGTAATGTAGCTGAATGGACTTCATCTGCGTTTAACGAATCGAGTAATACACTGGTTTCCGATATGAATCCAAGTTTTCAGTATAATGCCAAGAATAGCGACCCTGATGTATTGAAACGAAAAGTTATTAAAGGTGGCTCATGGAAAGACATTGCTTATTATTTACAATGTGGTGTTAGAACTTATGAATACCAAAATGAAAGTCGTCCGTATATTGGATTTAGATGTGTTCGCTCGTATAATGGTGAATAATTGATTGGTTTTTATTTTTTGAAAAGTATTTATTTGAAGTATTATGTCAGCAGAAGAAACGAAATTTGATATTTGGTGGAATTCGCCCTCTGTAAAAAGAATGGTCGGAATCGTATATAGTTTAGGTGCGTCCGTTGTTATTATTGGTGCTATGTTCAAAATTCTTCACTTGGATTATGCGAGTCAGGTTTTGGGTACCGGTATGACAATTGAAGCCTGTTTATTTGCCTTAGGAATATTTGATAAGCCTCACAAAGAATATGAATGGGATAAAATTTTCCATTTTGAAGGTGGGGTGATGCATCAACAAGCAGCTAATAATGCAGATTCCGGGTCTTCAAAAAATATCGGAGGATCAATTAATTACTCAGAATCCATCAACGAAGATGATGTAGTTAAACTTTCAGAAGGAATTAAAAATCTTAGTAATACGGCACAACAGCTTACCGGTTTGACAAATGCTATCGGTGCAACTGAATCATATACTAAAAATATTGATGCTGCTTCGCAAATTGCTGGTAAATTTGTTCAAAGCCAGGAATCTTTGAATAGTGCTACAACTAAATTAGTTGCATCTTACCAGGGAATATCTTCGGATATGGAGGAAGTTGTAAAGAATACCAAGAATTACGACAAAAAGGTTGAAGACATAAATAAAAACCTGGCTTCAATCAATTCTATTTACGAACTACAGTTGAAGAATATTCAGATCCAAACAGAAGGATTGACCTCGCAAACTGATCAGGTACGTCAAATAAGTGCACAGTTGGAAGCAGTAGTATCAGATACACTGAGAATGAAAACTGCTAACGAGCTTGCAACCGTTGAAATTGAGAAATACAAAGATGGAACAGTAAAATTGTCAAAACAAATTACTGATTTGAATCAAGTTTATGGAAATATGTTGAATGCACTCAATTAATTGTTTATATTTAATGTGCTGCTAATTCATTTGATTTTAGCAGATTGACCAACTTTACAAACAGATATTTTAATGAGTGGAGCTAAAAATTGTCCAGAAACGCCTAGGCAAAAAATGATAGGCATGATGTATTTAGTGTTGACAGCGATGTTGGCGTTGAATATATCGAGCAGTGTTTTAGAGGGATTTACTATGGTTGATAATAGTTTACATGCAACTATAGAGTCGGCCAACTTACGAAATCAATCTCAGTATGCTGATTTTCGGGAGATGGATAATAAGAACCCCATAAAAGTTCATGAATGGTTGGTGCTTGCCAATAATGTTAAATTAAAATCAGATGATTTATATAAATACATTGAAAAGTTTAAAGTTGATCTTGTAAAACTAACTGACGAAAAAAAAGCGAATGATAGCGCCTATGTAAAACAGATTATTGCTAAAGATAATCTTGATAAGGCCGGGCAATATGGAATTATTGGTGGACACGGAAAGGAACTGATGAATAAAATTGATAGTTATAGTAAATTTTTGGTAGATCTTTCAACGGACCCGATAAAGAAAAATATGTACAAATCGATTTTCTCTACGGCGAACTCAAAAGACGGTAAACCATGGGAAAGTACTATGTTCGAAATGATGCCTGTAGCAGCGGTTGTTACTGTTCTGACTAAATACCAAAGTGATATACGTGCATCCGAAGCTGAAATGATTCAATACCTGAAAGCGCAGACTGACGCTTCTGATTTTAGGGTAAATAAAATAGAAGCATTAGTTATTCCAGATTCAAGATATGTAATTAAAGGCGACCGATACAGAGCAAGAATAGTTCTTTCAGCAGTTGATTCTACTGCTAAACCGAGTTATTCTGTAAATGGTTCTTCTTTGGCTGCTAATGGAGTATATGAAGTTGGTTGTGGTGTTGTCGGTCAAAAATCTTATTCGGGTCAAATCTCTATTCCGGGTAACGATGGAATTGTCAGGACTTATAAGTTCAAAAGCGATTATATGGTTGGAGAACCAACAGCCACAATGTCTAACGAAGATTTAAATGTCGTATACCGTGGTATCGATAATAAATTCAGTATTTCTGTGCCAGGAGTTGCCGCTGCAAACATTAGCATTACCGTTGATGGTGGAACTGCTGCTCTGAAGGCACCAGGCAGATTTATTATTCGCCCGTCAAGGGATGGAGAAATAAAAATAAATGTATTTGCAAAAATTGATAAAAAGCAGCTGCAAATGGGTTCAAGTGTGTATCGGGTAAAATATCTTCCTGATCCAAAAGCATTTATTCAATCCAGCGATGCTAGTGCAAAACTATCAAGGGGAGGTTTTATGACTCCGGCTGCGTTAAGAAGTTCATCCATTATTGCCAGTTATGGGGGCGATGAACTCGTGAAAGCAAATTTCAGGGTTTTATCGTTTACGATGATTGCAAGAGGTATAGCACCTTTACAGGTGAGTGGATCCAGAATGAGTCCGAACTTTATTGACAAACTACTGAAGGGAGATATTCTAATGATAAGTAATATAAAAGCCGAAGGTCCTGACCTCAGACCAAGAGATTTGGGATCAATAAGTATTCAACTTTAAGTATAATTCAAAAAATAAATATGATAATATGAAAAAATATTGGATTGTTTCTTTCTTAATATTTCAGTCTGTATCTTTTAATCTTCTACAAGCACAGTTGACTCCTATTCCATTTTTCAATAAGAATGGAACTGAAGCTATTCAAACAACCGCCATGAATGCTTTGGCAGATACGATTGCAGTAGTCAATCATCGGGCTGATGATGTTGTCTGGTCACGAAGAGTGTATCGGATTATTGACATGCGCGATAAACAAAATTATCAACTTTATTTTCCTGTAGTAGCTAATGAGCAAAACAGGAGTCTGTTTAGATTAATCTTAGATGCTGCATTAAATGACTCCTTGAGAGCTTATGACAAAGTTCCTCGTGAGATTGGACCACTGTATAAAAATGTGATTAATAAAGACAGTTTGCCTGGGCTTTTTGTTAGTTGTGAACGTGACACAGTAAATAATCGAATCAATAAAACGAATCTTATTGAAAGAGACCCGATTACTCAACAGTTGATAATTTCGAACTTTGCATATAAAGATTACGTTAAGAATCAAATTAAGTTTTTAATTCTTGAAGACATCCTTTTTGATAAGCATACATCACGTCTTTACAATAAGATTATTGCTATTGCTCCAATTTATACTCTAAATGAGACAAATATAACATTAGGTACTAGTATTGACACATGGAGTTACTTCCAGAGTTCAGTATTGTGTTGGTTCTTATTTGATGAATTAAGACCTTTCTTGGCAAGACAATATGTTATTCCAAATGGAAATGATACACAACGTCTTACTTTTGATGAATACTTTGCTCAACGACTTTACTCAAGTTATTTGTTAGGCGAGAGTAATATGACGAACAGAATGATTATTCAAAGCTATGTCGATCCTGAAAAGATAAAGAGAGAGCAACAAAAGATTGAAACAGAATTATTAAACTTTGAGCAAGATCTTTGGGAATACTAATTTTTCAGTTGAAACTCTATACGATATTAAAAAAGACGACATTTCTGTCGTCTTTTTTAATATCGTAATTTTGATTCAAATTTTATAAGTAATTTTGCAGCTAGTTTACGATTCATTGAATTTCTAAAAATACACCCCAAATATTATTATATATAACCATGAGAAATGTAATTCTTGCAGATAATCAGGATATTTCAAATGCAGGTTGGTGCTATTTAATTAACAACCAGTTTGAGGATATAAAAATCCTGGAAGTATCGCAAAAAAAGGAGCTCATTGATTCGCTTACTTTATACCCGGATTCATTGGTAATTCTCGACTATACTTTATTCGATTTTAGTAGTGCTAATGAACTAGTAATACTTCAAGTCAGGTTTGAGCACGTAGATTGGATTTTATTCTCGGATGAATTGAGCGATGATTTCTTACGGACTGTACTTTATAACACAAACTCGTTCGGAGTTTTGATGAAAGACAGTACAAAGGATGAAATTCATTCAGCATTGAAAGAAGCGCTTAAAGGGAACAGGTATATATGTAATCATGTAAGCAATATCTTACTGGATAATTCCAGGAGTCTATATTCTCAAAGCACAAAGCAAGTTTTGACAGCCACAGAGCAAGAAATTTTGAAGGAAATGGCTTTGGGAAAGACCACTAAAGAAATTGCCAGTAAAAGACATGTAAGTGCTCATACTATCATGACACACCGTAAAAATATTTTCCGTAAGATAGAAGTAAATAATGTACACGAAGCAACTAAATATGCTATGCGTGCAGGCATTGTAGATATGGCAGAGTATTATATTTAATGTATTTAAAATAATAAAGATAAATACCTAGGTTAGAAATGAATATAGCAACTTTATTATCGGGTGGTGTTGATAGCTCGGTTGTTGTACACTTGCTAAAAGAAGCTGGTTATGATCCGACTCTTTTCTATATTAAAATAGGGATGGATGATGATGAATTGTTGCATTGTACATCCGAAGAAGATATTGAAATGGCGACGCTGATTGCGCGTAAATATGGTTGCAAGTTGGAAGTTGTTGATTTACACAAAGATTACTGGGACAATGTTGTTGCTTATACGATTGATAAGGTAAAGCTTGGATTGACGCCGAATCCTGATGTAATGTGTAATAAACTAATTAAATTTGGTGTATTCGAACAACGTGTAGGCAAAGAGTTTGACAAAACAGCTACAGGACATTATGCAACGACAACGGAAATTGAGAATAAAGTTTATTTGTCGACTGCAAAAGATCCGTTGAAAGATCAAACTGACTTTCTGGCACAAATTAATTCATTGCAAGTATCAAAGTTGATGTTCCCTGTCGGGGGTCTGATGAAAAATGAGGTTCGTGCAATTGCAGAAAAAGCTAATTTGCCAAGTGCTAAACGACATGATAGTCAGGGAATTTGTTTTCTGGGGAAAGTGAATTATAATGATTTTATTCGTCGTTATCTGGGTGAGAAAGAAGGACCAATTGTGGAGTTTGAATCAGGGAAAATACTTGGAAAACACAAAGGATACTGGTTTCATACTGTTGGGCAACGTAAAGGTTTGGGCTTGTCAGGTGGTCCGTGGTACGTTATTAAGAAAGATGTGCCCGGGAACATTGTTTATGCTTCAAAGGGGTTTGATGTGGATACTCAGTATGGTCATGAATTTGCGATGAGGGATTTTCATTTTATTACTGATAACCCATGGGATGAAACAGGTCAGGAAATTGATGTTACATTTAAAATCAGGCATACGCCAGAATTCACGAAAGGAAAGATATTTCAATACCACGATGGTTACCATTTATTATCGTCTGAAAAGTTGCAGGGAATTGCGCCTGGACAATTTGGGGTTATATACGATGCAGAATCCCGAATTTGTATCGGTAGCGGAGAAATCAAATAATAAATAAACCAAAGAAGCTGATTCAATGTTGAATCAGCTTCTTTGGTTTATTTTCCAACACTTGCATGTTTATTTCCATTTTTTCGGTTTAATTAAAAATGTTGAAAATACTGTCAGAACTATATAGAAAGGATATAGTATGGAAAGCAATATATCAAAAAGCCATATGTGGTTAAGTTGAAAGAATTTACCCAAATTAGTTAAATAGAATGAATCAAGAACATACTTGAAAACGAACAGCAGTGAAAATAAAATGAGGTAGTTTGTCTGATAAAAAGATAAAACAAATAGCCCAAGCATTAAAATGCAAATGGCAAGTACCACAGAAGCAGTAAATATCACTTGCCAATCTCTGAACGATGATGATTTTGATGTCCATCTGCGCCGTTGTATTACAAACTCCTTCAGTGATTCTGATTGCTTCGTGGTGACAAATGCAGATTCAGATTTAAGAAATCTAATAATGCCCCCTCTTTTTTTTACGCTTTCCAGCAAAAACATATCATCACCCGACTGCTCTTCATCGTGTAAATCGTTCTGGCATTTTTCCCACATTTTCTTAGTAAATGCAAGATTAGCACCATTACATAGTATGGGCATTCCAGCTCCTGTGGAGCCAGCTGCAGCTCCAACTAAACTTGTGAATTCAAGTACCTGTAAATAGGAAAAGATTGATTCTTTGCCTGATAATTTCACAGGGCTGATTATCAAATCACAGGAAGTCTTTTTTTGAAAACAATAAATTGATTCTAACCAGTGATAGGATGGAAGACAATCAGCATCAGTTACTACAATTAAGTCTCCTTTTGCTTGTAATATGCCTTCCCGTTGTGCTTTCTTCTTACCATGACCTACCGAATCAACTAAAACAATTTTTGGTAATGATACCTGAGCAGCTTTAATGTAATTTTTTGTAGCATCGGTTGAATGATCGTTTACAAGGATAAATTCGAAGTTTTGGTTGCTTTGTTGTGCCATGCAGGAAATCAACTGCCTTATATGTTTTTCTTCGTTTTTGCAAGTGACTATTACCGATATTAAAGTTTTAATTTGCTCGTTTCCTTTCGGAACAAAAGGATTAATTTTATTCCAACCAACGATGAAGATTATTACAATAATAAAATAAAGAAATGCAACTATGGCCGTTGTAATATATATCCAATCCATACGAAAGTTATTTAAGTTAAGTGGGAAGTTTGCATGAAAGTAAATTAAATTCCCGAATAGGTTTAAAACAAATAATTAAAACAGATAATTTAATCCAATATAAAATCCTGTATTACCATCTTGCTTGTCGAAAGCTTTGCCAAAATCAGCGGAAATAATGAAGTTTTCATTCCATCCTACTTTTAGACCAATACCTGCTGCTGAGTGAAATTTTCCCGCAGTATAATCACCGAAGTATTTTGTTTTGTCAGTTGTTGATACTTTAGTAAAATCGACCTCAATTGGTTTTAAGATTATTCCCGAATCAAAGAATATATTTGTTCCCAGGTAAAAGTTCTGATTTAACCATTCGAAGCGTAGAAACTTGTACCTGAATTCAAAGTTTCCAAAACCTACTGCATCGCCTATGACTCGATTTCGCAATATTCCACGAACAGAGCTCTTTCCACCAAGACCCTGGTTGGTAGCAGCAATAAGATAGCTTGTTATAAGAAGAGGCTGAGCAAAATACGGTACATGATTATTTCCAATTGAAGTTTGATAATCGAGCCTGTAAGCAAAGGACAAATCTTTTGCAAGTGTAAAGTATTGTCGGTGTATGAGTGCAAATTTCGTGTGTGGGTATTTATTTATGAAGCCAGGTGCAGTTTGAACTACCGCTTCTGTAAAAATACCTTTCATTGGGCAGGCTAGTTGATCACGTGAGTCATATTTTAAACCGGCTTTAAAATAGTTTAAATTGCCTCCACCAGCTTCATCTGTATTGATTAATCCCCACGTTTTATATTTCTCAAACAATGTTTCTCCCGTTTTTTGAATTCCGAGTTTCGAATTGTTCACTGTGTCCAGTGCGAAATGGTAAAATGTATAGCCGGCAACCCATCCTAATTTTGAATCAGCAAAGTAACCCTGAAAATCAGCTTTTGCCTGAAACATGTTTCGTTCATTTTTGTAAAATAAATGATTTGTTTTTTTTACCGTATCAGGATTGTAAATACTTTGATATCCATTAAATCCGTAAAAATCAGCCATGTTATCAGTCACATAACTGATGTCAATAGTTGATCGTATTTTAGGAATTAAATGCTCTGAATCATACCTGAACCGGGCAATGGTAGTTCCTTTCGTGTAGGTTGAAAGCTCGAAATAAGCTGAATGATTGTATTTTGGATAGTTTGAGCCATCACCGTAGTGATACAAGTTAACTAACGCACCATACTGGAAGCCAAGATCCGAATCGTATGATATTGCAGGTAAGGCTCCAAACCCGAAACCCTTTTTGATTTTCTGCTCTGAAAAAACGGAGGACACGAATAAAACTATACAAACTGTAATTAAGATTCGTTTCATATTGTGTGTTTTTTATGATTGGGTCAAAGATATAAAAAAATGTGAATAAAAAAAAGGTACACCTTAAAAAGTGTACCTAATTTTTAATTTTTACAATATAATTTTAATTACCCTTGCATACGTTACATATTCCTGAATAGGAAATTTCGACTGCATTGATTTTGAATTTGTCAGATTGAGGAATTGTGAAGTAGCTTGGATTCACATTGAAAATGTCGTGAACTGAACCACAACTTTTACACATAAAGTGTGCGTGCGCAGAAATATCAACATCGTAACGTGCATTTCTTTCATCAATTACCAACGGACGTACAGCTCCTTTTTCAACAAATAAATCCAATGTGTTATAAACCGTTGTTTTTGAAAGAGTTGGCATGTTTGGACTTAATGCCATATAAATTTCATCAATGGTAGGGTGAATTCGGTTATTCAATAAATAATTCATAACTGCTGAGCGTTGAACTGAAGGTTTTATTGAAAATTGACGTAAATATTGATGAGCTTCTAACATAAAAAATATTTTATAAATGATGTTTTTTTGAAATCACTACAAAGATAGAAAAATATTTTTTATCTTATGTAAATCTAAGTGTTAATCTTTTGTAATCGCTTGAAATTAAGGCAATTCTTAGAGTCGATATTAAATCTGGGATTACAACAATTAACTAATTACAAAAACTGACTTTGACTGTAACTGATTTAAAATAAAAAAGTCGTAATATGAAAATATTACGACTTTTATTGATTAAATATCTGTTGTTACAATACGTTGATTTCTTTCAAAACGTCGTTTGTAGCGCGAACAGCAGCAGCACTTTTTACAAACAATGCAGTTTCTTCAGCATTCAATTTGTAATCAATAATTTCTTCTACACCGTTTTTGCCAATTAAAACCGGAACACCGATACAAATATCGCTTTGTCCGTATTCGCCTTCAAGGTAAACGCAGCAAGGAATCACTTTCTTTTGATCGTGAATAATAGATTCAACCAGATAAGCAGCAGCAGCACCAGGGGCATACCATGCAGAAGTTCCAAGTAAACCTGTCAATGTAGCGCCACCAACCATAGTGTCAGCAACAACTTTAGCCAATGTATCAGCTTCAAGAACGTCGGCAACCGGACGACCTTTGTAAGACGCAAAACGAGTCAATGGAATCATAGTTGTATCACCATGACCACCAATTACCATACCTTCAATTTCTGTTGGGTTAGCATTCAATGCTTTGCTTAAATAGCATTTGAAACGTGAACTATCAAGTGTTCCTCCCATTCCGATAACTTTGTTTTTTGGAAGGCCTAATGATTTATATGCAAGGTAAGTCATTGTATCCATAGGGTTACTTACTACAACGATAATTGCATTTGGCGAAAATTTCAAAATGTTTTCAGCAACACTTTTTACAATGCCTGCATTCACACCGATTAACTCTTCGCGAGTCATACCCGGTTTACGAGGAATACCTGAAGTGATAACAACAACATCTGAGTTGGCAGTTTGAGCATAATCATTGGTGCAACCAACAATCTTTGTATCAAATCCCAACAATGCGGCAGTTTGAAGCATATCCAATGCTTTACCTTCCGAAATACCTTCTTTTACATCAAGCATTACAACTTGGTCTGCTACTTCATTAAATGCAAGAACATTTGCACATGTAGCGCCTACATTTCCGGCACCTACTACGGTTACTTTTGACATAATAATTTTTATTTTTTAAGTTCGAATTAACTGTTTTGAAAAACCGACACAAAGATACAATTATATATTGATTAAAGAAAAATTTCTTTATTATTTTTGAGTAGAAATATCATAACATTTTAAAAAAATAGAAAGGAAGAATTCAATCAGATTTTGTAACTTTTTTTGTACCTTTGCACCTGAAAAGTAACAGTTCGAAACAACAAATTGTTTGGTAGAATAATGCTCAATTATTACTCAATTGAAGATTCTACTATTTATTGTAATTCAGTAAATTATCAAACTTTCAAATAAATAAGTTATGCAAACTATTGACAAATTTAATTTTGCCGGAAAAAAGGCAATTGTTCGTGTGGACTTTAACGTTCCTTTGAACAAAGAAACAGGTGCTGTTAGCGACGATACCCGTATACGTGGTGCATTGTTGACAATCAAAAAGATTTTAGCCGATGGTGGCTCTGTTATCTTAATGTCTCACATGGGTCGTCCAAAACAAAATCCGGATCCTAAATTTTCATTGAAACAAATTATTTCAGCTGTTGAAGAACGTGTCGGTCAAAAAATTCAATTTGCTGAAGATTGTGCAAATGCAGATGCTCAGGCAGCAGCATTGAAAGCTGGCGAAATTCTGTTGTTGGAAAACCTTCGTTTTTACGAAGAAGAAGAAGGTAAACCACGTGGCGAATTTACTACTGAAGAAGAAAAGAAAGATGCTAAAAAAGCACTTAAAGCAAAACAACTGGAATTTGCCAAGAAACTGGCTTCTTATGCTGACGTATATGTAAATGATGCTTTCGGAACAGCTCACCGTGCTCATGGTTCAACAGCAGTTATTGCACAGTTCTTCGCTCCAGAAAACAGAATGTTCGGCTTCCTTATCAACAGCGAACTTATCGCCATGGATAAAGTGTTGAAAGAAGCTCAGGCTCCTTTTACTGCTATCATGGGTGGTGCTAAAGTTTCTGATAAGATTATGATTATCGAAAACTTACTCGACCGCGTTCAAAACCTGATTATTGGCGGTGGTATGACTTATACTTTTATCAAAGCACAAGGTGGCGAAATCGGTAACTCACTTTGCGAAGTAGACAAACTTGATCTTGCACTTGAAATTTTGAACAAAGCTAAAGCAAAAGGTGTAAACGTTTATATCCCTACTGATGCCGTAAATGCTGATAAATTTGCTGCCGATGCTGAAACCTGCATTTCTAAAACTAATGAAACTCCTGCCGGTTGGATGGGATTGGATATTGCTGACGAAACAATTGCTACTTTCAGCGAAGTAATTGCTAACTCAAAAACAGTTCTTTGGAATGGTCCAATGGGTGTTTTTGAAATGGAAAAATTCGCTAAAGGAACAACCGCTATCGCTCACGCCGTAGCAACTGCAACTGCTAATGGAGCATTCTCGCTTATTGGTGGTGGTGATTCAGTAGCTGCAATCAACAAAAACAATTTGGCAGATAAAGTGAGTTATGTTTCTACCGGTGGTGGAGCAATGCTTGAATACATGGAAGGTAAAGTACTTCCAGGAATTGAAGCTATCCGTGGATTTTAATTCATTCTGAATAAAAAAAATATAAATCGGAGTGAAGCAATTTGTTTCACTCCGTTTTTGTCTATGATTGATTTCTATATTATTTAGCTTTCCTTGTAAATGACTTCTGATAATTTCGAGAATAAACCAACTTACCAACAATTGTTGACGACCATTTTCGAGTGGTTGCCTGTTTGTGCGTTGGTAATAGATCCTAACGGAGTTATTCACGAAGTAAATCAGCAGGCTATTCATTTTTTCAGAGCAACTACCAAAGAAGATTTTATTTTCGATAAGCAAAATGTTCGGAATATGATTATCGACTCGCATCGGGCAGTTGAAATGATAAAGCTGATATGTAAGAGCCGGGAATCAATGAATCATGAAATTCTTATCAGAAAATTCGATAGAACCATTGCTTGTGTGGATTTATACAGTTGCCTTTTCCCCGATAATCCTCAGTATATCTTTCTTCAATTTTCAGAAAAAAAACCTGCAAATGAGGTATATCTATTTGAGCTATCGCAGGCTTTCCGTCACGAGGCACAAAGGTTAAGACCATATCTGAATAAACCCGGTAGAAAAATGCTTGATGAGATCCTTATTGAAGATATGGCTGAAAGCATTGTTGATAATAAGATTAAGAAGAAAAATCAGATAGTGGTGGTTCCGGAAGAACGGATGGAACATCTGAAGAAATTGTATCCGGAGTTTTCGAATAACGATCTGATATTCTGTGGCTATTTGTCGCTTAAAATGTCAATTGATGAAATCTCAAGTGTAATAGATAAGACGCCGAATAGCCTTCGGGTAACTTTCCATCGCATTCTCAAGAAAACAACTTTTGCAACAGGTCGGGAGTTTCTTCGGAAACTGGAGTCACTCTAAAGCAATCTCAATCAGGTTTCCCAAATGTTTTCCAGCGTGTAATAGCCGTCGGGAAACACACAATACAAACCTTTCGCCAGTCTATGATTTCGTTCTAATTTTCCGATAGCTTTGATGTCGTCGGCTTCAAGATTGATGTTGACAGATTCGTAATTTTCAGATAATCTGACCGGGTTAACCGATTTTGGAATAACGGCTGTGTTGCGCTGCATCCCCCATGCAAGCAGTACCTGAGCGGGAGTACAATTATGCTTTCGGGCTATTTCAATAACCGATTTTTCGGTTGTAATACCTTCCTCTGAATTTATCAAATGACGACTCCCGAGCGGAGAATAAGCAGTAATCAATACATTTTTTGACTGGCAAAATTTCAGCAGTCCTGTTTGTTGGAAATAGGGGTGAAGTTCTATCTGATTTACTTCGGGTTGTGTATTGGCACTGTCAATGAGTTTTTGGAGTTTGGGAATGTTGAAGTTTGAAACACCAATATGCCGCGTTAATCCAATTAGTTTGACAGATTCCATTGCACTCCAGGTTGCAGCTACAGGGATTTCTTCGAGTGTTGCTAAGTCTGATGCATTTTTTGCTTGCTCATGTCCGGGTTTGAATGCCACCGGCCAATGAATGAGGTACAGATTCAGGTAATCCAGTTGCAAGTCAGCCAATGATTTCCGAATGGCTACTTCCACCAGCTCGGGCGCATGATCGCTGTTCCAAAGCTTTGACGTAATAAACAGCTCCTCGCGTGTAACCAACCCTTCGGTTAGAGCAAACTGCAATGCCCGACCAATTTCAGCTTCATTTCCATAAATTGAGGCACAATCGATATGGCGGTAACCTATTCGGATTGCTTCGATAACTGCATTGTACACATCATTCTTTTTCGATAAATAAGTGCCAAGGCCAAATGCCGGAAATGCATCTCCGTTTTGGAAATAGAGTGTTTTCATGTGGATTGTTTTTCTGTAGCACAAAGATAAATGAAAATGGTCAAAAATGCCAGGCTTAATTGGATTTCTTGTTTTTCGCTGAAAATAAAATTACCTATATTAAACTAATTCTAAAATTGTAAAAACGACCCCCTGCTCCCAAAGCAGGTGCGCTTACCGAAACGAATCAGAGCGTTAACCGAAACCGGTAACGCCCTGATAATTTATTCTAGCTTGAGATAGCCTCTCTTAGAGAGACTATCTCATCTCTATTTATGTTTACGAAAGTTTAGCCAAAGCTTCTTTGATCCAGCCAAAAGCTTTCACCAAGTTTTCGTCGGAAGTAGCGTAAGACATACGGATGCAGTTAGGAGCACCAAATGCGTCGCCACCTACACAAGCCACGTGGCCTTCTTCCAATAAATACATGGCTAAGTCGCCCGATTTTTCGATAACACGTCCGTTGTACGATTTTCCGAAGTAAGAGCTGCAATCAGGGAAAATATAGAATGCACCTTGTGGGTCGTTGGTTATCAGACCCGGAATTTCGCGCGCTAATGATACAACCAGGTTTTTGCGACGCTCGAAAGCTACACGCATAACTTCAACGCAGCTTTGGTCACCGGTATAAGCTGCTTCAGCCGCTTTTTGAGTGATTGAACATGGACCGGAAGTATACTGACCCTGTAGGGTGTTACAAGCCGAAGCAATCCATTTTGGAGCTGCAATCCAACCTAAACGCCAGCCTGTCATGGCATAACCTTTAGATACACCGTTGATAATAACCACACGGTCGCGAACGTTCTCAAACTGAGCAATACTTTCGTGTGTACCCAGGTAGTTGATGTGTTCGTAAATTTCGTCGGAAAGAATAATGATATTCGGGTATTTAGCCAATACATCGGCTAATCCTTTTAATTCTTCTTTGCTGTAAACACTTCCTGTTGGATTGGAAGGTGAGCAAAGTATAATTGCTTTTGATTTTGGAGTGATAGCTGCTTCCAGTTGAGCCGGAGTGATTTTGAAATCCTGCTCAATGCCTGCGTACACTTCTACAGTAGTACCATCAGCAATTTTCACCATTTCGGGATAGCTAACCCAGTAAGGAGCGGGAATAATTACCTCGTCGCCTTTACCAATGATAGCCAAAAGTACGTTACAAACAGATTGTTTAGCTCCGTTAGAACATACAATTTCTTCCGGTTTATAGTCTAATCCATTTTCGGATTTCAACTTGGCGCAAATAGCATTGCGCAATGCAGGATAACCGGGAACCGGTGAATAAAACGAAAAGTTATTATCCACAGCTTGCTTGGCAGCTTCTTTTACATGGTCAGGTGTATTAAAGTCAGGTTCACCGACACTGAGGTTAATTACATCAAAGCCCTGAGCTTTTAACTCGTTGCTTTTTTGAGACATGGCAAGCGTTTCCGAAGGAGAAAGGGCCGCCAAACGTTCTGATACTGGAAACATAAATTGATTGTTTTTTATAGTTTTTTACGGGGTACAAAAGTAATCAAAAAAGATTAAACATGCACACTTTTGTATTGATTGCAATACACACGACACATTAAACACGCGAAACGTCTAATTTGTTTTCTAGTAATTGTGAAGTTGTGCGATATCCAAGCTCAAAAATCTCACGACCTTTATCAACGTCGAATGTTTCGTAGTTTCCCATATCAACGGGTTCAATCAATAAATCGCAAAGTTCCTTGTCGTGCAGGATGTTGGCTTTAAACATGAAGTTATATGATCTTGCAGCAACATTTAAAATGCTGGGTTTGTACTTATCGGCAACCAATGGGCTTGAATTGATTCCAATAACTTTATCGCATTCGTTACGGATAGTTGATACCGGGAAGTTTTTTAAAACACCTCCATCCACATAATGTACCCCATCGATAATTTTGGGGCTAAACAAAACCGGAATGCTACAGGATGCAATAATCGGATCGAGGAGTTTTCCGGATGTGAATGTTACACTTTGCCCTTTGTCGAGGTCGGTAGCCACAACACGCAATGGTATTTTTAATTCTTCAAAGGTCTTTGCACGTAGGTTTTTGGACATAAAGCGCTGAAAGGCATCAATGCGAAAGAAACCTCCATCGGGAATCTGAATCTTTGTCATGCGTCGGAAACTGATATCTTCAAACAATTTTGCAATTTCGTCGGGAGTATAGCCATCGGCATACAATGCTCCTACAACAGCTCCC
>Ga0302215_10000438_pt1 | contig 30422 bp, 23 predicted proteins | sample II_Fen_N3_1_FD_194580 | JGI IMG/M metagenome (GOLD analysis project Ga0302215, IMG submission 194580) | Peat permafrost microbial communities from Stordalen Mire near Abisko, Sweden - II_Fen_N3_1 | ecosystem: Environmental > Terrestrial > Soil > Wetlands > Permafrost | place: Sweden: Abisko... | reverse complement strand
ATATTGCTCGAGCAGCGTTTTTTTAGAATCGTCTTTATCCATAACGAATAATTATAAATAGAACATCAAATCTTTTTAGCAGAAATAGTAATGCTGTAGATTCCTATTTCTGCATTACTAAACGCTTCCAGTTCCTGAGTGTTCAGGTAATTTTTCAGAATAGCTTCAGGAATCTGAACATCTTTTTGCTTGTGTATTTCAATATTTTGAAAACCTTGTTCACGAATAATACTTACATATTGATCCATGTCAATAGCACCAGACACACAACCTGCATACATTTCAGCATCCTTTTGAAGTTTTTGTGGCAATTCACCTTTTGTAACCACATCCGACACGCAGAAATGCCCTCCTGGCTTCAACACACGCATAATTTCAGAAAAAGCCCTGGTTTTATCCGGCACCAGATTCAATACGCAATTGGAAACAATCACATCAAACTGGTTATCGGCTAAAGGCATTTTCTCAATATCTCCCTTTATAAATTCAACATTGCTGAAGCCTAATTTAGCTACATTTTTTTGAGCTTTCTCGAGCATAGCATCTGTAAAATCAATACCGGTAACTTTACCCGTTTCGCCCACAATGGCACGCGCCACAAAGCAATCGTTTCCGGCTCCACTACCCAAATCAAGTACAGAATCACCTTCCTTAATCAAGGCAAACTGAGTGGGAATTCCACACCCCAAACCTAAATCGGCATCCGGATGATAGCCCTTCAATTTATTATAGTTCTCACTAAAAATGGTATAATCAACCGATCCACAGCCACCAACTCCACAACACGATGTCTCGTTCTGTATTTTTGATTGTTTGGCTATTTCGCCGTACTTTTCTTTTACAACGAATTTTAAATCTTCTGCTTTCATAACTGCGGTTTAATTTGCTCTACATAAAATTGATAAAATCCATTTTTAATTTCATCTCTCACGCGAATAAACTCACTCCAGATAAATTCATCAGTTCCCACAGCATGACTCGGATCGTCGAAACCAATGTGCAAACGATGTTTCACTTTGCCTATAAATGCCGGACAATTTTCGTTAGCACCACCACAAACGGTGATAACGTAATCCCACTCTTCGCCAAGGTATTTTGAAACAGAGTCAGAGGTATGCTGACTAATATCAATACCCGCTTCGGCCATAGCTTTTACTGCTTTGGCATTCAACTTTCCGCTGGCTTCGGTTCCGGCCGAACAAACGGTTAAATCATTATCAAATGATTGTAAAAAACCATGAGCCATTTGGCTACGACACGAATTTCCGGTACAAAGAATTAAAACTTTCATATATTTATTTTTTTAGTTGTAATGTAGTTAACAGCAGTTTTTTTCTGCCGATTTTATTTTAGCAAAAAAGAGTTCAAATTTCTTTAATTGCTCAATAATAATAGGATTACAGAGGCAATAATTAATTTTCAGTCCGTCAATTTCTCCCTGAATTAGACCCTTATCGCGCAGTTCCTTCAGATGCTGCGACACCGTAGTGCGACTCAAAGGTAGTTTATCCGAAATATCGCCCGATATGCAAGTCTTTGTCTCGGCAAGGTACTTTAAAATAGCTAATCGTGCCGGATTCGAAATTACTTTTGCAAACTCAGCCAACTCTTGTAGCTCTTTATCAAATACTTCTGGTTTTCTCATACAAGTAATGTTTTATGTCGCAAACATACGACATAGTTTTGAATAAAAAAAAGAATTAGCATTAAATTTCTGTTACAAACAAGAAATTATCCTGCCAATTCAATATAAAATTGATTTAAAAAAAGATGTTATTGATTAATTATTGTCGATACGTCCTGTTTGATTGTGGGCTAGCTCCTGCTCCACGTCATAATGATAAACCATATTGTACAAGGTTCCTTTAATCTTTTCAAAATGAGTTTCGGCAAAATGGACATCATTAGTCATTAGTTGCATAGGAATAAGGAAACCATCTTCTTCGTAAGGTGGCTGGGCATATTTGTGAGCAACAACAGAAAAACCTAACTTTTCATAGAAATTTATACGACCTATTGCTGTAGGATTAGTGGGCATTTCTACCTCTAAAATTATCGGTAGTTTGGTTTGTGACATAAACACTTGCATGGCTTCCGTTCCTATACTCTTACCTCGCAATAAAGGAGATATTGCAATGTGTTCGATATAAAAAAAGCTATCGAAAGTCCAATAGTTGAACAACCCCACAAACTTATCGTTCTGAACCAGCGCATATGCACAAAACCGCTTCTCATAACTCAATTCAAATTCGAGACCAGCCCAACTCCTTCTTTCACTAAGAGGAAACGCAAGTATATAAAGATTATATAAATTCGAGAAATGAGGACAGGAAACGCAGGTAACATGGTGAAAATTAAGCATATTATCCAGAATAAAGTAAATTTAGGAAATATCTTTAAAAGCCTTTAAATACGGTAACAAAAAGGCCCCAAAAAAGTTCAAAATAATCGTCAGATTATCTTACACAATGCATTGAAAAATGGCAAAAAAATAGTACTTTTGTGTTCAAATTACAGAATATACTTATCAAACTATTTTTTATACTAACTAAATAACAAGAGTATGATTTATTCGCACGAAGTAGAACACATGTGTGTTGTAAAAAAAGGCCCAAATCATGGACCAGCTCCCATACCTGAAGAAGGCAAATGGGTAAAATCGAAAGAAATTAAAGACATTTCAGGTCTAACTCACGGTGTGGGTTGGTGTGCTCCACAACAAGGTGCATGTAAACTGACTTTGAACGTTAAAGAAGGTATTATTGAAGAAGCATTAGTTGAAACAATCGGTTGTTCAGGTATGACTCACTCAGCTGCTATGGCTGCCGAAATCCTTACCGGAAAAACGATCCTTGAAGCTTTGAATACCGACTTAGTATGTGATGCTATCAACGTAGCAATGCGTGAATTGTTCCTTCAAATTGTTTACGGACGCACACAATCAGCTTTCTCTGAAGGCGGTCTGCCAATCGGTGCAGGTTTGGAAGACTTAGGAAAAGGCTTGCGCTCTCAGGTTGGAACTATGTTCAGCACTAAACTTAAAGGTGTTCGTTATTTGGAAATGGCAGAAGGTTATATCAACCGTATGGCGTTAGACGAAGATGGTGAAGCTTGCGGATACGAATTCGTACGTTTCGGTCCTATGATGGACTTGATCAAAAAAGGTGTTGATGCAAACGAAGCATTAGTGAAATCGACTAGCAAATACGGTCGTTTCGACAATGCAGCGAAATATATCGATCCTCGTCACGAGTAGTCTAAACAGTTAATTAATTATCCATCTAACTAAAAACTAAACAATATGTTATTTGAAAGTTATGACCGTCGTATCGATAAAGTTAACGCGGTATTAAATACATACGATATTAAAGATATCGACGAAGCTAAAGCTATTTGTGACGCTAAAGGCATCGACCCTTACAAGATTTGCGAATCCATCCAAAATATCGCTTTCGAAAACGCAAAATGGGCTTACGTAGTAGGCGCCGCTATTGCTATCAAAAAAGGAGCTACCAATGCTGCTGACGCTGCTGAGGCAATCGGTATTGGTTTACAAGCATTCTGTATCCCTGGTTCAGTGGCCGAAGACCGCAAAGTAGGTCTTGGTCACGGTAATCTGGCTGCTATGTTGCTTCGCAACGAAACTAAATGTTTTGCATTCCTTGCAGGACACGAATCATTTGCTGCTGCTGAAGGTGCTATCGGTATCGCTTTGTCAGCAAACAAAGTTCGTAACGAACCATTACGCGTTATCCTTAACGGATTAGGCAAAGATGCTGCAATGATCATCTCTCGTATCAACGGCTTTACGTATGTACAAACTGAATTCGACTACTATACAAGCGAATTAAAAGTAGTTCGCACAAAAGCATATTCTGACGGACCACGTGCTGCAGTAAAATGCTACGGTGCTGATGATGTTCGCGAAGGTGTAGCTATTATGGCTTCTGAAGGTGTTGACGTATCCATCACTGGTAACTCAACTAACCCAACACGTTTCCAACATCCTGTAGCCGGTACATACAAAAAAGAATGTCTTGAGCAAGGTAAAAAATACTTCTCAGTTGCTTCTGGTGGTGGTACAGGCCGTACTCTTCACCCTGACAACATGGGTGCCGGGCCGGCTTCGTACGGCATGACGGACACGATGGGACGTATGCATGGTGATGCTCAGTTCGCAGGTTCTTCTTCAGTTCCAGCTCACGTGGAAATGATGGGATTCTTGGGAATGGGTAATAACCCAATGGTAGGAGCTACTGTACAAGTGGCTGTGGCTATTGAAATCGCGAAATAAGTTCTGAGACAAAGAGCAAAGAACAAAGACAATAGACAACTCCCCGATATGCGATTGCGTATCGGGGAGTTTTTGTTTTGTTAACCATTTTTTCTATCTTTGTAACATTAAACCACTAAAGGATATCAGCATGAATAATTTAGTCATCATTGGAAACGGATTTGATTTGGCACATAATATGAAAACAAGTTATAATCATTTTATAGATCACTTAATTAAAACTCAGTTTAAATCAAAACAACTAAACAATCTTTTTAAAGAGACATTTGATTTTAATAGTTCAAATGATTTTGCCACATATTATAAAACTCATGTCAGAATGAAAAACGATTACTTTCATAATGGATTTCTTGGGAATATAATGATAAAATATATGTCAAATAATTGGTGTGATATTGAAAATAAATATTTTGAACTATTAAATCCAATTACCGATAATTCTGACTTTAAAGGGAAGCCTAAGAAATTGAACACTGAATTTGAGATAATAAAAAACTATTTAGTCGATTATTTAAAAACTCAAGAAAAACAAGCTAAATTTATTGAGAGTTATAGAAAAATGTTTGAGCTTGTAGACTCAAATGAAACTGCTATTTTAAACTTTAATTACACCAATACACTTCAAAGTTTATATTCGCACGAGATTAAAGGGAGTAAAGTAATTCATATTCATGGAGAATTATCAAACCCAAAGAATCCAATTATTTTTGGTTATGCTGCTAACGATGAGGAATCGAGAGAATTGATTGATAGAGGGGATAACGAGTATATGCGGAATATTAAGAAGCATTTGTATAAACGAACCGAAAACGAGAAATTACTTACCTATTATCTGAAAGGAACTAAAGATATTAATGTAACAATTTTAGGTCACTCTTGTGGGTTATCGGACAAATTAATTTTAAATCAGATTTTAAATGAAGAAAACGTAAAATCAATAAATATATTCTATTACGAAGAATACGAACAGTATTTTCAGGCGCAGGTAAATATTGATAGAATAATGAATAATGATGATAACTTCAAAAAGCTAACTGATTTCAATAGTTCACATAGAATGCCACAGCATAATGATACACCCGACCAACAAGAAGCATTTATAAATTACTTTAAACCTATTTGTGAGGCTCGTAAAAATAAAAAACAACAAGCATTTCAAGAAAGACTTCGTCAAGAAAATAGAAACAAAATAAAAATTAGGTGATTATAAAGTTATCTTATTTCTCCGGATTCTCCCTTATATAATCCGAAATATGCGCAAATTCATCATAATCGCGAATGATATGTTCATAATAATTGCGTTGCCACAATTTACCATTGAATGGTGTCCAGCCCATGTTTTTCACGCCACGAATATATTCAACGGTGGTAATTGATTTAAACGCATCCATCATATCGCCAACGGTTTTGTTATTTAATGGGCGACCACAAGGGCTCGCCCCTACGTCTGGCACAATTTCCAAAATTCCATGAAAATGATCGGGCATAACAACAAATTCATGTAATTGAACATTGGGAAAACGGTCGGTTAATGCCAACCATTGTTTTTCAACCATTTTTCCCGCATCGTTCAATCGCATCGTAGGGGCATGCCCTTGTGGCTGCCCATATAATGAAATATCATTTTGCACATATTGTGAAATATCATTTTGCACATTTTCATCATTAATGTCCGGGCGACCACAAGGGTACGTCCCTACGGTCATATCGCCAAATAAACATTCACGTTTTTGAACGCAAATGGTGATGTAATATAATCCATCCTGCGAATAATCATATCCTTTCAGGCGAATTGATCTGCGTTGAAAATAATTTGGGCTGTGTGACATATCCTTAATAATTATCAAGAACAAATATAAAAAAAATTACATTTAATATCTATTTTTCCATCAAAAAACAGGAAAACAGGACTTATATTCGCCGTTTTTCCTACACTTTTCTCATTTTTTTCCAGAACAATAGAGCATTGTTGACCAACAATGACATTTTTTGGATGAAGAATACAAGATTTTGGTAGAACAATGAGAGATTTTGGAAGAACAAAAAGCAATTTTAGGAGAAAAATGTGACATTATTCACCCGAAAAACTAAATTATTCTGGGAAAACGATGAATTTTGGTGGGAAAAAATCAAATTGTTGGTCAACAATGCTCCATTGTTCTACAAAAAAACATCATTGTGGAGGAAAAAAGATTAATTGTGGAACAAAAATGGTGATTTATGGGTATATAATACCTTAAAAGAGACAAAAAAAAGAGACATTGCCAGGCAACATCTCTTTCTCAGAAAATTAAAGAAATTGTGTGAGTTATTTCTTTTCAATATATGCAAGCACTTCGCCTTTGCGTACAATATCGCCTTGTTTCTTTTCGATACCAACAATGCGGCCATCGCAGAAACTACCGATATGCTCCAAACCATAGTTTGTTTGAATAGTACACAGGGTTTCAAATTCTTTGTATTCTCTTCCGTAAACCGGCTCAATAGAACCTTCGTTGAAGTCAAGTTCCCAAATTACACGTCCGGTTGCGTTTGATACAACTGGTTCAGCATTTGGATATTTCAAGGCACGCAAGTCAGGGATTTGAACAGTTGAAGTGGCGTATTTTTCTTTAATAGCAGCTTCCAGCTCTTTTTCGAAACGTTTTTTAGCTTCGCCCGATTTAAAATCGCGGTATTGTTTATCGTGCATGGCAAACTCAAACAATTCTTCATCGTCCTTGCCCCTATCCCAGCCTAATTCTTTCATTTCGGCAATGTATTTTGGCAATTCGTTTGGATAATTTTCTTGAGGATTACCCTGGAAGAATTCATATTTGTTCTTTTCAGCTAACGCAATAATTTCAGGATCCAATGTTCCCGGAAGTTTACCTGCTTTACCCAAAATCATATCCCAGCTATTTTTGTCAATCATGCTCCAACGTGGTTGTCCTTTAACCAAGAACATAACATTCATCAAAGCAATATTTTTTACGTATTGGCTAAATGGAGTTACCAATGGTGGGTTACCCAACTTAGGCCAGATATATTTTACTTCGTCGAACAACATAACCAACAATTCGTCGGTAGTCAGTTCTTTTTTGTTTACACTTTTCAGGTAAGAGTTGATTCCGGCGTGAACACCTTTAAGGTCGGCCATTAACGAACCCATCATTCCGCCCGGTAGTCCACAGCCAACCAATAACGAAGTCATAAATTTGTTACGCTCATCGATAAAGTAACCCAAGAAATCGTCAATAAAGCTTTGAGTCAACCTACGAGCTTCCATATAAGCATTCATATTGATTTCAGGTACTTTGAAACCTGCATCTTTCAACATAGCTTGTATAGTAATAACGTCAGGGTGAACCATACCCCACGATAGTGGTTCCATGGCAACGTCAAGATAATCAATACCTGCACGCGCTACTTCTAACATTGAAGCAACCGAGAATCCTGGTCCTGAGTGACCGTGGTATTGCATAATAATATGTGGGTGAGCTGTTTTAACTGCTTTTACAATTTGTCCCAACATTACAGGACGACCAATACCGGCCATATCTTTCAAACAAATTTCATCAGCACCAGCTTCAATCAACTGTTCGGCCATATTAATGTAATACTCCGCTGTATGAATTTCGGAATAAGTAATACACATGGTTGCCTGAGCAATCATGCCGGCTGCTTTTGCATAATGAATAGAAGGAATAATATTGGTGACATCATTCAAACCACAGAAAATACGGGTAATATCAACGCCTTGTGCTTTCTTTACTTTGTACATCAACTCACGAACATCGGCAGGAACCGGATTCATACGCAAACCATTCAAACCACGGTCGAGCATGTGAGTTTGAATACCTGCTTCGTTGAAAAACTTAGTAAAGGTACGAACTGCATCATTTGGATTCTCTCCATAAAGCAAGTTTACTTGCTCTGATGCACCACCGTTAGTTTCAATACGGGCAAAACATCCCATTTCAATAAGTACAGGAGCAATTTTTGCTAATTGGTCTTTACGGGGCACATATTTACCCGACGCTTGCCACATATCGCGGTAAACCAGACTGAATTTAATCTCTTTCATTTTGTATGTAAAATTTTGTATTTAAACTCTTCTCGAAAAACAGCAAAAAAACGACAATAAAAATTTTCATTAATTCGATATATATCAACTACTTAAAATCAGCATGTTGTTTTTTCTAATCGACCATAAAGATGATACTTTTTTTTCAGATGAACAACAAATTAAAGAAATAATTCTTTAATTATTTTTATCCGATTGAAACCACAAATATCAAATTGAAAGTATATCTACCATTAATATAAAAGATTAAAAACGAAGTTGCACAACAGCAAAAATAATGAATAAAACCGAGAGATTTTGTTTCAAACTAAAAGTTGACCACTCTTTAATTTATGAATTAATCCAAAACAAAAACACCTTTTTATTCAGCCTGAATACAGTTAGGCATCCCCTCATTTTTTTGTACCTTTGCAAACAAACCAGACAAATGCTGTCATCTCCTCTACCGTGATCATTATAACCGCATAAAAGCAGAAAACAGCAACAATTGGAGAATAAAATTCTCCACACAATTTGAATAATAATGAATAGATTTTCGATAATATGTGCAATGCTTGTGTTTGTCACAACACAACTATTGGCACAAAGCTCAGCAATAGTAGCTGAAAACACGGTACGAATTGCACCTGAAAGCGAAGAAACTTTCTACTACGGTTTTGCTAAAGGCGACGAGATTGTATTTAACATGGAAGTAGAGAACGACGAATTATTAAATCAGGTTGAAATAGTTGAATTGCCAACTACACAACGGTTTATGGAGTGTAATACCAAACGAATTCGCAACAAAAAAATAATTGCAAGTCAAACAGGCATCTACAAATTCCGACTAATCAACACAGCACCAGTATCGCACGTCTGCAAACTTAAAATAAAACGGGTTACGGCCGACAAAAGTATGGCTAGCTTCAACTCTTCTGTTTTTTGGCGAACCGTGCAAGACACTACCTACACTCCTATTGAGGAAAAATATGTTGTAAAAAGCGATACACTTATTCAAGAGATTTATTCGGGAAACCCTCAACTATCGTCGCGGTACGCAATAACCGGAAACAGCAACTCACAGATTATCGAATTCACCTTACCCGAGAATACCATTATATGGAGCTTCTTTATTGGTACAGGTATTCAGGGAAAAGAAGTTTTTGAAAAAGCCCGTACTAAATTCACGCTCAACGCAGCTTCTATTATATCCAAAGTTCCTGAATACGGCCCAATGGCAGCACTAGCTTTAACCGGCGTATCGTATTTTAGCAACATACAGGGCGAAGACAACGTAAAATATTGGTTTTTACAGGATAACAAAAACGTAAAGCTTTTTCTGGATCATAAATCTTTTCTGTTCTACAAAAGAGGCGATGTAATTACCGAAGCCGCTCAAATGCGCTCGCCATTAAAAGGCCGCGTTTACCTCGCTGTTTTAAACGATAACAGCTTTGAACCCATTCAACTCACGATAAAAGTTACTGCTGTAGAACAAAGACAACGTTGGGGAACTAGAATTAGACAAGAAATGAAAGTGAGCAATAAGCAAGAGCCTTATTTGAAAGACTAAACAGATAACTAGCAAAATGAAAAAAAACATCACACTAATCATCTGTTCATTCAACATTTTGTTGTTATTTGGGCAACATTCAACAAGTCTCGAAACATGGAAACAAGAAGTGGTTGCAACCGAAAAAGCATTCGAGAAAATGACCCACGACAAGAGTATTACAGAGGGCTTCTATTATTTTGCAGACAGCGCAGCGGTAATAAACAGAGCAAATGATTCACTAATTTATGGCAAAGAAAACATCCGTCATTTTTATGCGATGAAAAACTACATGAATACTACTGTTGACTGGACACCCGATTTCATTCAGGTTTCCGATGACGGTTCAATGGCTTACACTTATGGAAAATACATATGGAAGACAAAACAACCCAACGGATTAATTAAGGAATTCAAAGGTATTTTCCATACAGTGTGGAAACGTCAAACTGATGGTAGTTGGAAATATGTTTGGGATTAGATATTGCATTTTATACTAAGCATTCTAGCATTTTCAAATTCCCTCTTTCTTTGTATCTTTGCATTCCATTCTAAAATCGCAAATCAAAAATCACAAATACAATTATGGCCGACGATAAAAAAGTTATTTTCTCGATGGTGGGTGTTAGCAAAACATTTCCACCTCAAAAAAAAGTATTAAACAACATTTACCTTTCGTTTTTTTACGGAGCTAAAATCGGTATCATCGGTTTGAATGGCTCGGGTAAATCTACGCTTTTGAAAATCATTGCCGGAGTTGAAAAAAGTTATACCGGCGAAGTGGTTTTCTCACCGGGCTATTCGGTGGGTTATTTAGAACAAGAACCACAACTGGATAACACAAAAACAGTAAAGGAAATTGTGCAGGAAGGCGTACAGGAAATTGTAGACATGCTTGCGGAATATGAAAAAATAAATGAGCAATTTGCAGAGCCAGATGCTGACTTTGACAAACTGATTGCTCGTCAGGGCGAATTGCAAGAGCTATTAGATCACGCCGATGCATGGAACCTGGATAATAAACTGGAACGTGCCATGGATGCATTGCGTTGTCCTGACGAAGACGCATTGGTTTCGGTACTTTCGGGAGGTGAACGTCGCCGTGTGGCACTTTGCCGTTTGCTGTTGCGCAACCCTGATATTTTATTGCTCGATGAGCCTACCAACCACTTAGATGCCGAATCGGTAGAATGGTTGGAACATTACCTGCAGAATTATGCCGGAACTGTTATTGCCATTACCCACGACCGTTACTTCCTTGATAATGTTTCTGGTTGGATTCTGGAACTCGACCGTGGCGAAGGTATTCCTTGGAAAGGAAACTATACCTCGTGGCTAGAGCAAAAAACAGCGCGAATGGCTAGCGAAGAAAAACAAGCCAGCAAACGCCGCAAAACTCTTGAGCGCGAGTTGGACTGGGTTCGTATGGCACCAAAAGCCCGTCACGCCAAAGGGAAAGCACGTATTGAGGCTTACGACAAGTTGATAAACGAAGATCAAAAAGAGAAAGAAGAAAAACTCGAGATATTTATCCCGAATGGTCCACGCCTTGGAAACAAAGTGGTTGAGGCTATTGATGTGGCGAAAGGATTTGGCGAACGTTCGCTGTTTGAACATCTTAACTTTATGCTTCCTCCAAATGGTATTGTAGGAATTATTGGACCAAATGGTGCAGGTAAAACTACGCTTTTCCGCTTAATGATGGGATTGGAAAAAGCTGACAAGGGAACATTTGAAGTAGGCGAAACAGTAAAAATTGGTTATGTAGATCAAAGTCATGCCGATATTGACCCGGACAAAACAGTTTATCAGGTAGTTTCAGGTGGAACCGACTTTATTCGTGTGGGTGGAAAAGAAATTAATGCGCGTGCTTATTTATCGCATTTCAACTTTGCCGGTGGCGATCAGGAAAAATTGTGCGGCATACTTTCGGGTGGTGAACGTAACCGTTTGCACTTAGCTATCACACTTAAATCAGAAGCTAACGTACTTTTACTCGATGAGCCAACCAATGATATCGACGTAAATACCTTACGTGCATTGGAAGAAGGACTTGAAGCTTTTGCTGGATGTGCCGTAGTTATCTCCCACGACCGTTGGTTCCTGGATCGTATCTGTACCCATATTATTGCTTTTGAGGGTAACTCCGAGATATTTGTATTCGAAGGTTCATATTCGGAATACGAAGAAAACAAAAAAATGCGTCTGGGCGATGAAGCTCCAAAGCGTATCCGTTATAAAAAATTAATGGTATAAAAAAACAGGCCACAATAGTTTTGATAAAAAATGCGCTTTCCGGGATTATTCGGGAAGCGCATTTTTTATCAAAACTAAAAGTCTATCTACTGTTTCTTAAATACCAAAGTAACTCCTTCATCCGACATAGTCATTGTTTTCTTGTCAATCGTAACTGTCTGTGACCCACCGCCAGTCTCTATGGTAAGAATATTACCTTTTATACTATATGTAGCAGATCCATTTTTTTCTACTGCTCCACCTTTTAATTTATTCCAACCCTCTACAGTAGAAGTTGAAACAAATCTAAACTCTAGATAATCAAAAGTTGATGTATAAAGAGTGTTACCCGAAAAATCACTACACCTCCACGTAGTCCCTGAAAGCGCTTTAGGATCAGTGTAATCTTCTGAACATGCAACAAATAACATTGAAATTAAAACCAACGAGCCATAAAAAAATTTTTTCATATTTACTTATAATTTTCAATTTGCCTACTCTAGCTTTTCGGCATCCGCTTTAACTGCGCAAATTTACAATAATTATATTAAATACACAAATCGACATTTAGTTAATATTTAAAACCGCAAAAAAAAATCAAATCTAAAACGACCTTAAATCTAAAATTTTAAACACAACAATATTATACTTTTTTCACAGTTAAAACCATTGGAATAAACATTACGGTCTGTATTTCCGTTAAACAGCAGTATAAATCAACTGCAAAATGAAGAAACTCAAACAAGAACAATTTCTACCAATAAGTATCGATGAAGCTTGGCTATTTTTTGCCACTCCTAAAAACTTGAACGAAGTTACTCCCAAGAATATGGTTTTCGAAATAATATCGGAATTGCCAGACACTATGTATGCCGGTTTACTTATCAATTACCGTCTGAAACCCATGCTGAACATACCCATTAATTGGTGTACTGAAATTACACATATCAAAGAGAAGGAATTCTTTGTTGACGAACAACGCAAAGGACCTTATAATATATGGCATCACGAACACCATTTTAAAGCCGTAGTTGGCGGCGTAATCATGACAGATATACTTCATTATGACATTGGCAAATGGTTTATCGGTTGGTTGGCAGGCGAATTATTTGTCGATAAAAAAGTGAAATCAATTTTCGATTACCGTTATAAAACATTGGAAACCTATTTTAAAAAATAACATGTATCTTTACAGTTTCCAATAAATTTATTAATTAAACTCAAAATGAAAAAACTTAGAAATTTAGGCCTTGTTTTAGTTACAGCTTGTGTATTGCTTTATACACAAATGCCTACCATTAATTATGGATTCACAGGTTTTGCCTTTCTACTCATGGTGTTGGTTGGTATTTGGATAGTACTCAACAATCCTTTTACAGTAGTTCATGGACAAAACAATGCACCAACCATTAAACTGGGAAAGCCCGGCAAAGCTTCATTTATTGTATTGATTATTATCGGATTTTACATTACAATTATTCCTATCCTAACTAGCTCAGCCATGTTGCACACCAGTAAGTATCGCAACTTGATAGGCAAAGTAGAAACCGACTCGAACCTTTCGAGCCACATGCTTCCTATTTCTATTGATAAAATTCGTGTAGTTGACCAATCGTTGGCGCAATTGTTGGGCGACAAAGTACTTGGATCACAATCGGGATTAGGAAGTCAGGTTACCTTGGGAACATTCAATATACAAAAAGTGAACAACGACCTTTACTGGGTGGCACCACTACTCCACTCAGGTTTTTTCAAATGGAACAAAAACAGACAAGGTACAAATGGCTATGTAATGGTCAATGCCTGTAACGAACGTGATGTAAAACTGGTTCAAGAGATTGCCGGAAAAAAAGTCTATATCAAATATCAGTCGGAAGCTTATTTCAACGACAATTTGGAGCGCTATTTATACCTACATGGCTATTGGAACGTTGGGCTTACCGACTATTCATTTGAGATTGACGACACCGGAATACCTTATTGGGTAGTAACTAAATACAAAAAAACGATTGGTTTTGCGGGTGAAGAAGCACAAGGCGTAGTAGTGTTGAATGCGCAAACCGGCGAAATAAATGATTATTCGGTAGAAAACACACCTAAATGGGTCGATCGTGTTCAGCCCGGTCAGTTTGTTGAGCGCCAGTTGAACGATTGGGGCGAATATGTAAAAGGCTACTGGAATTTCTCTAACGAAAGTAAACTTCAAATTACAGAAAGCGTTTCGATGGTGTATGGCGAAGATAATAACGCTTATTGGTACACTGGGCTTACTTCGGTAGGTGCCGATGAATCTACAGTTGGCTTTGTACTCGTAAATACCCGCACTAAAAAAGCTGTATGGTACAAACAAAGCGGGGCTACCGAATCTGCAGCACAAAACTCAGCCAAAGGTAAAGTTCAGGAAAAAGGTTTTTCTGCCTCCTCTCCTATTCCATACAATATCAACAACATACCAACCTACGTAATGACTTTAAAAGACAATGGCGGTTTGGTAAAAATGTATGCCATGGTAGCAATTGAAGATTATACAATTGTAGGTGTTGGAAATACGTTACAGGAATCATTAATGGCCTACAAAAATGCTTTCAACCAAAGTGGAAATAAAATTTCCACAAAAAGTAAAACGGTGAAAAACATTATCAAATCTGTTATTACCCGCATAAATGGTGATGTAAAAAACGGAAATACTTACTACTACTTTACATTGAAAAACTTCCCCAAAATTTTTATCGGTTCTACTCAAGTTTCCAACGATTTTCCGGTAACGACTCTTGGTGATAGCGTTTATGTTACATTTGATAACGACAATCAGGAAGTAGTTGATATTTCATCATTTACAAATAAAAATCTTGGCAAATAGGCTTATATCATTTCAGCCTTCTCACGCTTGGGGAGGCTGAATTTAATATAAAATACCTGATTACTTCTCTATTTTCAACTATTTAATTATATTTGCAAATAATACTAACAAAATAACTAATTATTTATGGAGAACGAAATCACAAACACAAATTTAGAGTCAGAAAATCAACTGATAATTACTGATGCAGACAAATTACACCTCAAAACAGCCGGAAAATGGGGAAACTTTTTGGCTATAATGGGATTTATTGGAACCGGTCTGATGTTTTTAGCCGGAGTGTCTTTCACTATTTTTTCACCGCTTATTGGATCTAACTCTTCAATTGGATCTACATTAGGTATGCCATTTGGAATCTTTGGAATTGTATACGTTTTAATAGCTGTATTGTATTTTTTCCCGGCCTATTATCTCTATAATTTCTCAACCAAAATAATTGCAGCACTAAACTCCAACTCACAATCTAACCTCGATTCAAGTATCAAAAATCTTGGTCTTATGTTTAAATTTATAGGAATAATGACCATAATACTCATATCATTGTACCTGATTATGATCCCGGTTATGATTTTTGCAATTATGACTAAGTCAATGGCTTTATAATTTTTTTCACGAGTAATCAGATCAAAAAAGGCTGACCGGAATTATCCAGTCAGCCTTTTCTATAGAGTTATAATCTCTTTATTATTTATTATATCCTTGTTCGTGAACGCTGGTTACTGAGCGACCAGAAGGGTCATTCAAATTTTTGAAAGCAGCATCCCACTCAAGTGCTATAGGCGTGCTACATGCAACTGAAGGAACTGAAGGAACACATTTTGAAGCAGCTTCTGAAGGGAAGAAATCAGTAAAGATAGTACGATAGTAATATTCTTCCTTGTTCATTGGCGGATTAATTGGAAATGCTTCGTTTACATTAGCCATTTGCTCATCAGAAACTAATTCTGTAGTCATAGCACGCAAAGTATCAATCCAGTTATAACCCACACCATCAGAGAATTGTTCTTTTTGACGCCAAGCAACACTTTCCGGTAGATAACTTTCAAATGCTTTACGCAAAATCCATTTTTCCATTTTTCCGTTGCTGATTCCGCACATTTTGTCTTTTGGATTCAAGCGCATGGCAATATCCATAAATTCTTTATCCAAAAATGGCACACGACCTTCAACTCCCCACGAAGCCAATGATTTATTGGCACGTAAACAGTCGTAAAGGTGAAGTTTATCAATTTTACGAACAGTTTCTTTGTGGAATTCCTCAGCACTTGGAGCTTTGTGGAAATAAAGATAACCACCAAAAATCTCGTCAGCACCTTCGCCCGAAAGAACCATTTTTACACCCATTGATTTGATAACACGAGCCAACAAATACATCGGAGTACTTGCACGGATAGTGGTTACATCATAAGTTTCGATGTGGTAAATCACGTCGCGGATAGCGTCAAGACCTTCCTGAACTGTGAAATGTATTTCGTGATGAATAGTTCCGATATGGTCAGCAACTTTACGAGCAGCGGCCAAGTCAGGCGAACCCACTAAACCTACAGCAAATGAATGAAGTTGATTTCCCCATGCACCACCAGAATTTGCCGATTGTTTTGCAGCAATTTTCATAGCTACAGCCGAGATAAGTGAAGAATCAAGACCACCAGATAACAAAACGCCATAAGGTACGTCAGCCATTAACTGGCGTTCAACAGCAGCTTCTAATGCATCGTGTAATTCTTGAATACTTGATTCGTTGTCTTTCACTGCACTAAACTCCATCCAGTCACGAGAATACCATTGAGTTGGTTTTCCATCAGGACTATAATAGTACTGACCAGGTAAGAATTCTTCAATTTTAGTACAATAACCTTCCAAAGCTTTCAACTCAGAAGCAACATAGTAAGTTCCCTCTGCATCCCAACCTTGATAAAGTGGAATTATACCAATATGGTCGCGACCAACCATAAATACATCCTTTTCAATATCGTAAAGAGCAAATGCAAAAATGCCGTTCAAGTCTTCCATAAAATTAGGCCCTTTTTCGCGATAAAGCGCAAGGATAACTTCACAGTCCGACTTAGTCAGGAATTCATATTTACCTTCAAATTGTTTGCGTATTTCCTGATGATTATATATTTCACCGTTTACAGCCAACACAAGTTTTCCATCTTTGCTAAACAATGGTTGTTTTCCCGATTCAGGATCCACAATCGAAAGACGTTCGTGTGCTAATATAGCTTTGTCGTCAGAGTAAACTCCCGACCAGTCCGGCCCACGATGCCGTATACGTTTTGACATTTTCAATACCTGCGGTCTCAACGCCTGAGCCTGCTGTTTTATATCGAATGCACATACAATTCCACACATAGTATTTTTTATTACAAGTTACAAGTCACCTGCAAAGATACGGAATTAACCGTCTTTTCAGGTAACTTGCACACAATTTTGTTATATTTTTTAGTTTTTTGTTCTCTTTATCACAATGATTTGTGTATATCTTCGGCGACTTTACGACCTGAAGCAATAGCACGTACAACCAGACTGGCTCCCATGGCAGCATCTCCACTTGCAAATACTTTCTTCACTGTACTTTGGTTAGCTTTATCAACTGCCACGTTTCCGCGACCATCAAAATCAACTCCAAGCTCAGTAAGTAAACCTTCGTGTACCGGATGAATAAATCCAAGTGCAAGGAAAACCAAATCAGCTTTAATGATTTCAGTTTTTCCTGTTGCTTTCATATTCCAGCGTCCACTTTCATCTTTAGTCCATTCTACTTCTTCCACTTCTACTTCAGTTAACTGACCATTTTGGCCAATAAACTTGTTGGTATTCAAGCTCCATTTACGAATACAACCTTCTTTGTGAGAGCTAGATGTTTTCAAAATATTTGGATAAAATGGCCAAGGTGTATCAGGATTTTTATCAACCGGAGGTTGAGGTAGAATCTCAATCTGAGTTACTTTTATAGCTCCCTGACGAATAGAAGTACCAACACAGTCGGAACCAGTATCACCACCACCAATTACAAGTACTTGTTTATCTTTGGCATTAATAATAGCTTCCGGAGCAACTTCTTCACTCATGATAAGTTGATTTTGCTGACCCAAAAATTCCATTGCAAAATGAATTCCTTTCAATTCACGACCTTCAGGCGTAATGTTGCGTGGGTGACCTGCACCAATTGCCAAACATACTGCATCAAAATCTTTCATGATTTGTTTGCCGGTGATATCTTTACCGACTTCAGTATTTGGTCTGAATTCAATTCCTTCTTCCAATAACTGATTCAAACGACGATCAATAATGTTTTTGTTCAATTTGAAGTTTGGAATACCATAACGCAATAATCCACCAAGTGAATTATCTTTTTCGAAAATAGTAACAGTATGACCTTTGCGATTCAATTGCTGAGCTGCAGCCAATCCGGCAGGACCGGAACCAATAACAGCAATTTTTTTGCCAGTACGGGTTTTAGGTGGTTGAGCTTTGATTAAACCTTCAATAAAACCAATTTCAGTTACAGCAGCTTCGTTTTCACGAATAGTTACCGGAGCATCGTGTAATGCCAATACACATGCTTTCTCACATGGTGCAGGACAAATACGACCCGTAAAATCAGGAAAATTGTTTGTTTCGTGAAGATTTTCTACGCCTTCTTTCCATTTACCTTTATAGATAAGATCTTGCCATTCAGGCATTTTATTGCCAAGCGGACAACCCCAATGACAAAACGGAATACCGCAATCCATACAACGTGAAGCCTGTAATTTGCGATCCTCACGATTCAGGGTCTGTTCGACTTCCCCAAAGTCGTAAATTCGTTCGTTTACAGGACGGTAGCCTGCATCCTTGCGGGGTATAGTTATAAATGCTCTAGGATTTCCCATGATTGTTTTATTGTTAGAACTTGCCCAAAGTTCAATACTTTGGACAAGCTATAAAATTTATTATTTGATTACTTGTCAACTAGTTTACTCGTTTACTTGTAACTTAAATATTAATAATCGCGCTCAACCTGAGCAATTTTCTTGTTGATTGCTTCCATCTTTTCTTCTTGCAATACTTTTTTGTATTCAATAGGAACGATTTTTTTAAATTTATCAACATATTGACTCCAGTTGTCCAAAATTTGTTTTGCACGTGCACTACCGGTGTATTTCAGGTGATTAGCAATCAATCCTTGAACTTCTTTGCTATCCATGCTGTCTTCGATTAAAGTCAATTCAACCATTTCCATATTACAGAAGAAGTCAAAGTCACCTTTTTCGTCGAGAACATAAGCCACACCACCACTCATACCAGCAGCGAAGTTACGTCCTGTCTGACCTAGAACAACGGTACGTCCACCAGTCATATATTCACAACAGTGGTCACCTGCACCTTCAACAACAGCAATAGCACCCGAATTACGAACGCAAAAACGCTCACCAACAACTCCATTGATATATACTTCACCTGAAGTAGCACCATACAAAATAGTGTTGCCTGCAATAATATTATCTTCTGGCTTGAAGGTACTTGCTTTTGGAGCTTTCACTACAATTTTACCCCCCGACAAACCTTTACCTACGTAGTCATTGGCTTCACCGTTGAGTTCGAAGTAAATACCTTTGCTAAGAAATGCACCGAAGCTTTGACCTGCAGAACCTTCAAAGTAAGCTTTGATTGTATCTTCCGGTAATCCGGTTTGACCATAACGTTTTGCAATTTCACCCGAAAGCATTGCACCTACTGTACGGTCAGTATTTTTGATTTTTGATTTTATCTGAACTGGCATGCACAAATCCAATGCAGGAAGCGATTTTTTAATCAATTCGCGATCCAATACATTTTCCAGTTTGTGATCCTGATCTTTTACATGACTCAAAGCATTTTTTCCATTAGCTGGAACAAACATGATTTTTGTCAAATCCACTTTGCTAATTTTAGCCAGACCATCATTCTTTTTACGTTCAAGCAATTCTGCATGTCCAATAATTTCATCCATGCTACGGAAGCCCATTTGAGCTAAATGTTCACGAACATCTTGAGCAATAAATTTGAAGAAGTTTACCAGATATTCATGTTTGCCAGTGAAATGCTTACGCAACACTTCATCCTGAGTGGCAACACCAACCGGACAAGTATTCAAGTGACATTTACGCATCATAACACAACCCAGAATCAACAAAGCACTTGTAGCAAAACCATACTCTTCAGCTCCCAATAAAGCAGCAATTATTATGTCGCGACCAGTTTTAAGTTGGCCATCAGCTTGTAATCTGATTTGTCCACGTAAATTATTTAAAACCAGTGTTTGTTGAGTTTCAGCCAAACCAATTTCCATAGGAAGACCTGCATGTTTGATTGAACTTGAAGGACTTGCACCTGTACCACCTTCAGCACCACTGATTAAGATTAAGTCAGCTTTGGCTTTAGCTACACCGGCAGCAATTGTACCAACACCTGTTTCAGAAACAAGTTTCACACTAATTGTAGCTGTTGGATTAATATTTTTCAAATCGTAGATAAGTTGTGCTAAATCTTCGATTGAATAAATATCATGATGCGGTGGAGGTGAAATCAATGAAATTCCCGGAATTGAGTGACGGGTTTTTGCAATGATTTTATCTACTTTATGACCAGGAAGTTGTCCACCTTCACCAGGTTTAGCTCCCTGAGCAATTTTAATCTGAATTTCGTCAGCGTTTACCAAATACTCAGCAGTAACACCGAAACGACCTGAAGCAACCTGTTTGATTGCACTACGAGTGCTCAAACCGTCTTCACGTTTTTTATAACGTTCAGGATCTTCACCACCTTCACCGGTATTACTACGTCCACCAAGAATGTTCATAGCCATTGCCATTGCTTCGTGAGCTTCACGGCTAATAGAACCGTATGACATTGCACCCGTTACGAAACGTTTGGTGATATTTTCGATTGGTTCTACTTCATCAATACTGATTGGATTACGTTTATAGTCCATCAAATCACGGATAAAGATAGGCGTTGGTTTATCATCAACTGCCTGAACGTATTCTTTGTATTTTTGGTAATCGTTTGTTTTAGAAGCAATTTGCAAACGTGCAATTGTTTCAGGATTCCATGCGTGTTGTTCGCCATCACGACGATATGCATATTCACCAAGATTTTTCAACGCACTTGTATTGGCACCTTCTGCAGGGAAGAAAGCATCGAAGTGTGGTTTCAATACCTCTGAAGCAACATCTTCAATATCAATACCCTGAATAGCAGAAGTAACTCCGGTGAAATATTTCTCAAGTAATTTAGAAGAAATACCGATTGCTTCAAAAATGTGTGCTCCACGGTAACTACGCAATGTAGAATTACCCATTTTTGATAATACTTTCAAAAGTCCCTTGTTAACAGCTTTGATATAATGCTTCATAGCTGTATCCATGTCCATTTTAATCTCACCGCCTTTAATTCTGTCGTTGATGATTGCATAGACCATATAAGGATTTACTGCATTAGCACCAAATCCGAATAATAAAGCAAAATGCATTACTTCACGTGGTTCAGCTGACTCAACCACGATATCAATTTGCATACGTTTACGTTTTTGAACCAAGTACAGGTGAACAGCAGAAACTGCTAACAACGAAGGTATTGGAGCATGATTAGCATCAACACCACGGTCGCTCAGTACAATGTAGTTTTTACCATCGTCAACCGCTTTTTCAACCGACAAACAAAGTTCCTGAATAGCTTTTTCCAAACCTGCAGCTCCACCCTTAGGATCAAAAAGCATTGGTAAAGAAATAGTATAGAAACCTTTGTAGTTAAGGTTCATCAATATATCAAACTGTGTATTTGTAATAACGGGACTTTTCAATTTCACCATTTTACAAATTTCATTGGCTGGCTCTAATAGATTTTGATTTACAGAACCAATATAACCTGTCAATGACATAACCAATTCTTCACGAATCGGATCGATTGGCGGGTTGGTTACCTGCGCAAATTGTTGACGGAAATAGTTGAACAAACGTTGTGGTTTATCAGAAAATACTGATAAAGCAACGTCGTTACCCATTGAAGATGTTGGTTCATAACCATCATTTGCCATTGGAAGAATCAATCTTTCCAAATCTTCTTTTGAATAACCGAATGCATTTAATAATGTCTGGTAGTTGTTCAAATCATTTTTAATACTACGACCAGATGAAATATCATCAAGATTGATACAGTTTTGGTTCAACCAATCTCGATATGGAAATGCTTTAGCCAATCCTTCTTTCAATTCATGATCGTAGAAAATCTGACCTAATTCGGTATCAACCATAATCATTTTGCCAGGTTTTAAACGACCTTTAGCTTTAATAATAGCTGGATCAAATTCAAGAGTACCAGTTTCAGAGGCAATTACCATGGTATCATCATGCGTAACCAGATAACGAGCAGGACGAAGACCGTTACGATCTAACATACCACCGGCATATCGTCCATCACTGAAAAGTAAGGCTGCAGGACCATCCCAAGGTTCCATGAATGTACTATTGTATTCGTAGAAAGCTCTTAAATTGTCCGAAATTGGATTCTTTTTGTTCCAGCTTTCAGGAACCAACATTGCCATAGCATGTGGAAGGCTTTTGCCAGACATTACAAGGAATTCAAGTGCATTATCTAATGTAGCACTATCACTCATGCCCGGTTGGCAAATTGGATATAATTCATTTAGGTTACCCAATTGATCTGATTTTAATACGCTTTCACGAGATTCCATCCATTGACGGTTACCGCGGATCGTATTAATCTCACCATTGTGACCTAACATACGAAATGGCTGAGCCAAATCCCATGTTGGAAAAGTATTTGTACTAAAACGAGAGTGAACTAAAGCAATACCTGAAGTAAAGTTTTTATCAGACAAATCAGGGAAATATGTACGAACTTGCTCAGAAGTCAACATCCCTTTGTAAATCATTTGCTTAGTGGAAAGACTTACTATATAGAAGCTACGTTCTTTGGCGATAGCTGATTTTTGAAGTGCAATCTCAATTTTTTTACGAAGCACATATAACTTAAGTTCAAGTTCATCTTGAGTAAAAGAACCTGTTACAAAAAATTGTTTTATGGCCGGTTCGTTTGAAGCGGAGATTTCGCCAAGAACATCACTATTTACCGGAACGTCGCGGATAGCGAGCAATTTCAAGCCTTCTTTTTCAATATGTTCTTTGATGGCATTCAGGCAAAGTTCTTGTTTTTTTGCGTCTTTTGGAAGAAAAACAAGCCCGGTTCCGTATTTGCCTTTGGCTGGAACAGGGATACCTTGAAGTAATATAAATTCATGTGGAATTTGCACTAAAATTCCTGCACCGTCTCCGGTTTTGTTGTCGGCGCTTTCAGCTCCACGATGTACCATGTTTTCAAGAACTTGAAGTCCGTCTGCAACAATGGAGTGCGATTTTTCGCCATGAAGATTTAATACCAAGCCAACACCGCACGCATCGTGCTCATTCTGGGGTGAATAGAGCGATTGCTGCTCATATTCGTCTGATAGAAATGGATTAGTCATTTTCTTTATTTTAGTCTTTTTTATACGCTTATAAACAGTTCTTTACGGCTTATATTTCGTGCTTTTTGTTTTATTGTTTACTTGCAAAATAGTGGGAAACCCCCAAAAGGCTTTCCCACTATCTTTAAAAATATGAATGGTTTTTAACCTTCGTCATTTAGCGAATGAAAAGCAATTCACGGTATTTAGGCAATGTCCACATTTCGTCATCAACAACTAATTCAAGTTTGTCAATTTCGTAACGAATTACATCGAAAAATGGCAATACATCATCGTGATAAGCATTTGCTTTTTTGTCTTCGTGCTCAATAGTGTTAGCAACTTTACGGGCTTCAACTAAGGCCTCAACATTATCTTTGATTATTGAAATACGTTCTGAAATTTCTTCAATCAAAGCTAAATCTTTTGAAGATATTTTTTCAGCTTTTTCAGCCGAGAATACTGCTTTTACTTTGAATGCGTTGTCCAATAAAAGTGATTGGTAACGAGTAGCAACCGGAATAATATGGTTGATAGCTAAATCGCCTAATACACGTGCTTCGATTTGAATTTTCTTAACGTAAGTTTCCCATTTCACTTCGTTGCGAGCATGTAATTCTTTTTCTGTAAGAACGCCTAATTTGCCGAATAGTTCTACGCTGCTTGCACTTGTATAGGCTTCAATGATTTTAGGGACACTTGTTTCGCAATCCAAACCACGTTTTGCTGCTTCAACTTTCCACTCTTCGCTGTAGCCATTACCGTCAAAACGGATAGCTTTAGAAGCTTTAATGTATGATTTGATAACATCAAATATCGCTTTTTCTTTTGTTGAACCAGCTGCGATTTTAGCATCAACTTCGGCTTTAAATTCGAACAATTGAGCTGCTACGGCCGAGTTCAAAGCAGCCATAGCTGATGAACAGTTTGCAGAAGAACCAACTGCGCGGAACTCAAAACGGTTTCCGGTAAATGCAAATGGAGAAGTACGGTTACGATCTGTATTGTCTAAGAATACTTCAGGGATACGAGGTATTCCTAAATGTAATTGTTTTTTGTCGTCAATAATAATTGCATCTTCGCTTGTGCTATTTTCAATTTTGTCAAGAACTGCTGTTAATTGAGTTCCCAAGAAAGCTGAAACAATTGCAGGAGGAGCTTCATTTGCACCCAAACGGTGAGCATTTTGAGCTGTCATAATTGATGCTTTCAAAAGACCATTGTGTTTGTAAACTGCCATCAATGTATTTACCAGGAAGGTCACAAATTGTAAGTTTTCTTCAGCTGTTTTTCCTGGAGCATGTAAAACAACACCAGTATCAGTACCAAGTGACCAGTTATTGTGTTTACCAGAACCGTTAATACCGGCAAATGGTTTTTCGTGTAATAATAAACGGAATCCGTGACGACGAGCAACTTTTTTCATGATTGACATCATTAATAAGTTTTGGTCAACCGCCAAATTACATTCTCCATAAATAGGAGCAAGCTCAAATTGGTTAGGAGCAACCTCGTTGTGACGAGTTTTTGCAGGAATACCATATTTATAAGCTTCGAATTCAATATCTTTCATGTAAGCAGCAACACGTGTTGGAACTGATCCAAAATAGTGATCGTCCAATTGTTGGTTTTTAGCTGAATCATGTCCCATTAATGTGCGACCTGTCAACACTAAGTCAGGGCGAGTTGCGTATAAGCCTTCGTCAACCAAGAAATACTCTTGTTCCCAACCTAAGTAAGCAACAACTTTCTTTACGCTAGGGTCAAACATTTGACAAACAGCCACAGCTGCCTTATCAATAGCATTCAATGCTTTCAATAATGGTGCTTTCAAGTCAAGAGATTCACCGGTGTATGAAATGAAGATAGTAGGGATTACCAAAGCATCGTCCATTACAAATGCAGGAGATGATGGATCCCAAGCAGTATAACCACGAGCTTCGAAAGTGCTACGGATACCACCGTTAGGGAAAGATGAAGCATCTGGTTCTTGTTGTGCAAGAAGTTTTCCAGAGAAATCTTCAATAATTGTTTCTCCGGGAGCACCAGCGTAATCTATGAAAGAATCATGTTTTTCTGCAGTTCCGTCAGTTAATGGTTGAAACCAGTGTGTGTAGTGAGTTGCACCTAATTCAGTAGCCCAAAGTTTCATTCCGGCTGCTACTTGACTGGCAAGAGCGATGTCAAGTGTTGCGCCTTTTTCAATTACATTTTTCAACGCTTTGATAGTATCTTTTGAAAGATATTTTACCATTGCGGCTTTGTTAAAAACGTATTTTCCGTAAAAATCGGAAGTGTACTTCGATGGAGCACTAACTTCAACGGCTTTTTTCTTAAAAGCTTCTTCTACTGCTTTAAATCTCAATGATGACATAATTATATTTTTTGAGGGTTATATTTATTCGTTAAATTTAAAATCTTTGTTTATGTTGACGTATTGACATTAAATCAATGCAAAAATAGCAAAAATGATATTCATTTCAAATTGAATTATTTTCTTTCTAAAAACAGACAGAGCCTTATTTTTAATTCCAAAGAAAATACACCAAAAAAGCATCAATTTGAAACTAAACAAGCACAACAAACTACAAATTCGTTTTTATGACAAAGCAATAATTCCTTATTGATTTAATCCTCACATCAAATTGCCGACTACAAAGATAATATAATTTGTGCTCTCAACCGACAATTCTGTAAGTTATTTGTTGATTTTTGTTCTTATTTGTAAGTATTAATCTTTCTTTTGAAAACCCTAATACAAGCTCTACAATAGACAGGCTATTTCATCACGCAGCCACCTGTCATAAACAATAAAACATAAATACACTTGCCTCACTTTAAGCCTGGCATATTTTTTCTATAGAACCTGTAGATTCCCACAAACAGATATCATTATCTACTAATTTTTGAAGCTAACCTGCAACTAACAGCAAGTAATTTCGTAATTTCCACACAATTTTCAATCAAAATTTGTATAGGCTGTTTCACCATGCTGAGTTTCATCAAGTCCAATAGCCTCGTGTTTATCTGAGACGCGAAGACCAACCAATTTATCTACAATTTTAAATAAAATAATTGTTCCAACAGCAGAGAAGATGATTGTTACACCTACCGCCAAAAACTGTATCCATAATTGATGAAAATTTCCGTAAGCAGCTCCGCTATAAGCCGATTGGACAAGTGGCGTTGCCAAAACTCCAGTAAGTAAAGCTCCTAAAATACCACCAATACCGTGTACTCCAAATGCATCTAAAGAGTCATCATATCCAAGTTTCGGTTTCACATAAGCTACCATGCAAAAACATACTAAAGAAACCAATACTCCAATAATCAATGCACCTGGCACACCAACGAAACCGGCTGCCGGCGTAATTGCAACTAAACCACCAACTGCTCCAGTACTGATACCAACTACAGTCGGACGTTTATCAAGAATCCAATCTAAAAGAGCCCAAGTCAAAGCTGCAGCTGCCGCCGCAATATGAGTAACCATCAATGCATTTGCAGCAAGCCCATCGGCAGCCAAGCCACTACCTGCATTAAATCCAAACCAACCTACCCAAAGAAGACCTGCCCCAATCACAACATAGGTAATGTTATGAGCTGGTATTGCATGCCCCTTATAATCGCGTCGTCTTCCAAGCATAATGGCTGTAACAATGGCAGCTACTCCGGCATTTACATGCACAACTGTTCCACCAGCAAAATCTAAAGCACCCAACTTAAACAACCAACCATCAGCTGCCCAAACCCAGTGAGCAACCGGATTGTAAATAAACAATGACCAAAGGACTGAAAAAATCAAGAAACCTTTAAAATTAATACGTTCAGCAAATGCACCAATAATTAAAGCAGGCGTAATAACCGCAAACATGCACTGAAACATAATAAAAATAATATGAGGAATTGTCCCTACAGTACTTCCATCAGCTGCTAGTTGAGAATGTGATATAAAATACGGGCTCAAATCGTTAATACCAATATTATTTAGAAACGCCCAATGAAAACCACCGATAAATGGCTTCAAAAATTCAATTGAGTTTGAACCAAACGAAGTGCTGTAACCAACAACCACCCACTCCACACTAATAACCGCCACAAGTATAAACACTTGCATAAACACGTTCAATACATTTTTTCGACGAACTAAACCACCATAAAACAACGCTAATCCGGGTATTGACATCAACAAAACGAAAGCCGTTGCAACAATCATCCATGCAGTATCTCCTGCATCTATTTTCGGAGCAATAGCTGCAGCATTTTGCGCAGAAAGTGTTGTTATAGAAAATGCTAAAAGGGCTAAAATTGATAAAATATTTTTCTTCATATGTTTTTATATTCTTATATTCCTAATTTTTATTACCTACTCTTTATTAAACAGCGCATCTGAACCCGACTCACGATTACGAATACGATAAGTCTCTTCGATGTCATAAATAAATAATTTACCATCACCAGTCTCACCCGTCCAGGCCGAATCGAGTACTGCATTTACAGTTTTTTCGAGATTTACATCGCGAACTACAATGGAGAGCATCCTACGGTGAATGTAGCTAGACTGGAATACCTGTCCCCTTACCACTTGCTCTTCAGTTGATTTACCCAATCCCGTAATGTCCCAGTAAGAGAACCATTCAATGCCAGCGTCTGACAAAGCCTGCTTTACATCTTCGAATTTCGATTTGCGAATAATTGCTTCAATTTTCTTCATGATCTTGTTATGTTTATTAGTTTTGTTGTTCTTATTTACTTAGCATTTACTTACAATAATGTATCTTATATTGAATAATACATTCCAAAAGCAACTAAAAAAGCCACAAAAAAGTATCTTTTTGTAAATACAGCACAAAAGTATTGATTATTTTTGAATCTACAAAGCAAAAAGACAAACAAAAACTACTTTTTAGTATCAAAAAAACCATATAATCTACATATACGTATCTTTTATGGCATTTAACACAGCCGAACAGTTGCATTTACGCATAAAAAAAAAGCGAACCACTCCTTACGAAGTAGCCCGCTTATTAAACTGCTATAGTTATTACACGCCTAAACACAGTTCAGCATCTTGCACTCAAGACACATAAACATAATATGTGAGAATCAGTAAATAATTACACAATATTTCAAATAAAAATAAGTTGAACCAAGATATAAATTGGCAATAGAACTACAAGAGAGAATTTAAACATATAGGCAAAGAAACTAGGCATTTTAATTCCACTTTGTTCAGCTATAGATTTTACCATAAAGTTTGGCCCGTTACCAATATAAGTCATTGAGCCAAAAAATACTGCACCTACAGAGATAGCTTTTAGCAAAATCTCCGGAACACCTGCTATCATATTTAATCCAGAAAGAGATGCCGGTAGGCCGGACGAAACTAAACCTTTAGCTAAATCATAGAAAGCAACTGCTGTTGGCGTATTATCCAAGAAAGAGCTCAAAGAGCCCGAAGCATACAGGAATTGCCATGGCTCTTTCAATCCAAAGCTTGCTGCATTTTTTGCCAACCAAATTAAAGCGGGTGCCATAGTAACAAATATACCTAGAAAAAGGTATGCAACTTCAGCAATAGGAGCCCATTCAAAATTATTACTTTTTCTTACATCCGACTTGGTGTAGTAGATCGACATTGCAGCAAGTATTAAAAGAACAATCTCCCGAAGGTATTTTAAGAAGATTGAGGCATGCTCCTCACCCATTTGCGGAATATTCCCTTTGTTTATAAAAGCAACTGCAATGACAACACCAACCAGAAAAAGAAAATTAATATTTCCGGTTATTCGAATTGGCTTCACATTGATAGAATCTTCGGCAAGATCTACCCAGTCTTCTTTCTTGTAATAATATCGATCTACAAAATAATAAATCAACAGCAACAGTGAGCCCGTGAAGATCCACTCAGGAAAAAGATTTAAAAACCATGAAAATTCCGCACCTCGCAGATAAAGCATAAATAGCGGTGGGTCACCAAGTGGCGTTAGCAGTCCGCCACAATTAGCTATTATTGCAATAAAAAACAATATTGTGTGTGTTGTGTATCTACGCTCAGAATTAGTAGCAATTACTGGGCGAATGAGAAGCATTGCAGCACCAGTAGTCCCCATAATGGAAGCTAGCAAATAACCAATAGCCAAGAATAGTGTATTGTTTAGCGGCTTAGCTTTAATGTCACCGGAAATATGAATACCTCCAGTGATAATAAACAACGATCCTAATAAAATCATAAAAGGAACATAGTCAGCAGTAATGGTATCGACTAGATTTTCAGAAAAACCATTGACCAACATATAGATGGCAACAGGAATGCCAAGAAAAAGTGAAACGAGCAACTTATTTTTATTATGCTCCCACCATTTTTCAGCAACAAGCGGACCGATGGCAATAGCCAAAAGCATAACTACAAAGGGAATTGAACTCCATATGGGCATATTGTGAATAGTTTCCATTTAATACAAGTTGTTTTTAACGTGTTATTTTGGTTGAGTTTTTTTATTATACATTAAGTAGAGCCTCCTGTTTACTTATTTTTTATTTCGCAAAAGTACATTACTTTGTTGGAATCTCTTTAAAAATTGTCAAATAACACATTCTACACAAAAAAAAAGAAAGCAGACCATTTCTCACGAAATAGTCTGCTCGAAACAATAAAACTAAAAAAACACACACGATTAGTTGTAAGCAGTTTCACCGTGTTTAAAACAATGTCATTTTACATATAATTATTAAATTGACCTGTAAAACTTTTTATTTGCTAATCAAATTGTATTCTACATTAATTAAAGTGAGTAGAATTTATTCATTGTAAATATTTAATGCGAATCAGGAGTAGAGACTCCGTAATTCATTGTTAGTTTAAAGTGTTTATTATCAAGAAAATAAGTGTGAAATAATTTGTTCAATTCCCTGAAAATCACTATCTTAGAAGAAAATTCGCAG
>Ga0302215_10000437_pt1 | contig 30424 bp, 26 predicted proteins | sample II_Fen_N3_1_FD_194580 | JGI IMG/M metagenome (GOLD analysis project Ga0302215, IMG submission 194580) | Peat permafrost microbial communities from Stordalen Mire near Abisko, Sweden - II_Fen_N3_1 | ecosystem: Environmental > Terrestrial > Soil > Wetlands > Permafrost | place: Sweden: Abisko... | reverse complement strand
TGAACAAGCAGGTGGGCGTAGAGGTGATTGTGGATATTGTTTTCCAATAAAGTTATAAGCCAATATTATAATTAACTGTTATGGATTATCGAGAACAGCTTAAAAATCCGGCATCGCTGCGTTATATTGATAAATTAGCTCAGCATGTATTGGATAATTCTGCTGAATTTTCTACTGCATATTTGCTAATGTTTGATGCAGATTTGGATATAGCCTGGCGTGCAGCCTGGTTGTGTCAGAAAATAAGTATCAAAAATCCTCATTGGTTTACCGAAAAGCAATTTTTCGAAATCGCGGCTCTTTCAATTAAAACTGCACATGGTGGATTGCTTCGGGGGTGTTTATCTATTCTCAATAATCTTGTGTTTCCAGACTCAATTCCAGTCGATTTTTTAAATTCCTGTTTTGATAGGATGATTTCCCCAAAATCCCCGATTGCTGTTCAGGCACTTTCCATGAAAATTCTTTTGCGCATTTGCATTAAAGAACCCGATTTTATTCCAGAGTTAAAAGCCTATCTGGAAAATATTGATTATGAAAACTATTCTGCCGGATTTAATTCAACTCGTAAGAATGTACTTAAAGCTCTAAATCATAAATAGTTTGTTTTTCTTAAGATAAACTAAGTGATTCGAATTGCACATTTTGGCGAAAAAAGTGTTACTTTTGTGGTCGATATATGGGCGGTATGAAAGCTGCTTGACCTTTAAGTTTAATTAAATAAAAAGTTTATGACTTTAAAGAAAAACATTCTGGCATTACGACAAAAAAAGGCGATTGTTGAGAAGGGTGGTGGTGACAAAGCTATCGAGAAACAAGTTGCTATGGGTAAGATGACTGCCCGTGATCGTATTCTTGCATTGTTGGACGCTAATTCATTTCATGAGTATGATCTTTTCGTAGAACACGAAGAGCAAAACTTTGGAATGGCAAGTAAAGAACTTCCTGGCGATGGTGTAATTACCGGGACGGGAACTATCAACGGTGCTCCAATTTGTATTTACGCACAGGATTTTACTGTAATGGGAGGTTCGTTAGGACTGAAACATGCACGTAAAATTACCAAAATTATGGATCATGCATTGAAAATGAAAGTGCCATGTATCGGAATTAATGATTCGGGTGGTGCTCGTATTCAGGAAGGTATTGGTGCGTTGGCTGGTTATGGTGAAATTTTCTATCGTAATACAATGGCGTCGGGTGTTATTCCTCAAATTTCAGTTATTCTGGGTCCTTGTGCCGGAGGCGCAGTATACTCACCAGCTCTTACCGACTTCGTATTTGTGGTTGAAAACATTTCAAAAATGTTTATTACCGGTCCAAATGTTATTGAGACTGTACTGGGTGAAAAAATTTCTCAGGAAGATTTAGGTGGAGCTCGTGTTCATGCCGAGATTACCGGAAATGCACATTTCTACGCAATGAGCGAAATGGAATGTATTGAGCAAATTAAAGAATTGGTATCGCTTATTCCACATAGCAACCAACAAAAAGCTGCAAGTGTTGCTCCTAAAGCTCCAACAAGCAAAAAAAATATAGAGAATATTATTCCGGCTGACCCAAAACAACCTTACGATGTACGTGACGTTATTTTGGCTCTTTCTGATGATTCTAAATTCCTGGAAGTACATGAGCTATGGGCTGCTAATATCGTTATCGGTTTTGGTCGTTTGAATGGCGAGACTGTAGGTTTTGTGGCTAACCAACCATTGTATCTGGCTGGTGTACTTGACTGTGATGCTTCTGATAAAGCAGCTCGTTTTATCCGTTATTGCGACGCTTTCAATATTCCAATCATTACCCTCGAAGATATGCCGGGTTATTTACCGGGTGTTGATCAGGAACACGCTGGTGTGATTCGTCATGGTGCGAAAATGTTGTATTCTTATTCAGAAGCAACTGTTCCAAAAATCACTGTTATTTTACGTAAAGCTTATGGCGGTGGTTATATTGCTATGAACTCACGTCACCTTGGTGCAGATTTTATGTTTGCATGGCCGGGAGCTGAAATTGCTGTAATGGGACCTGAGGGTGCTGCCAATATTATTTTCCGGAAAGAAATTATGGAAGCCGAGGATGAAGATGCAATGCGTCAACAAAAAGTACAGGAATATATCGAAAAATTTGCAAATCCATATGTTGCTGCTTCCAAGGGTTATATCGATGCAGTTATCGAGCCTCAGGAAACACGTGAATTGTTGTTACATGCTCTTGAAGTGTCTAAAAATAAAGACGATTATCGTCCTGCAAAAAAACATGGTGTTCCACCATTTTGATGCAAAATTTATTCAGAATAAATTAAAAAATAAATTATGCAAACAGAAAAACCAGAATATGTTGATTTTGCAGTAACGGCACGAAAATACAAAACGCTGCTCACAAAAAAATACCAGAACCGGAAAGTTTGGGTGAATCCAAGCGCATACGAAATTCAATCGTTTATTCCCGGAACAATTCTTCAGGTTTTTGTAAAAGAGGGCGATATTGTAAAAGAAGGAGCACCTCTCCTGATTTTGGAAGCCATGAAAATGCAAAATCGAATTGAAATGCCTTTTACAGCTCGAATTAAGAAAATTAATGTTGAAGTAGGAGTGAGGATTCCCAAAGAGATGTTGATGATTGAACTCGAGGAAGTGTAATGTGAACTTTTAAATATAATAAAACGGTTGGTCGAAAGATTGACCGTTTTTTTTGTACTAATGTTTTAAAGCATAGTGTTGAAAAAATCCCATAATTTCCATGGTGAGTGCAATGCATATATGTACAATAACACCTCCCCATATATGACGTGTCTGATAGGCTAATGCTCCTAATATATAACCCCCGAAAATAGATGATAACGTTTCTCCAAGTGGCTTTCCGAAGTGAATTGCTGCGTACATTGCAATCATTGGAAGTACTGCGCTTCGTCCCATAATATGTACCATTCCAATTACCAACATACCTCTGAATACCAGTTCTGTTTTTACAAAATCAATAGCATAGGTTGTTTCGTAAATGATAGTATAACACCATGTTGGTAGTTTAAACGCATTTTGATAAAGCCATGGGTGAAACTGAGGATAGGCATTTTGAAAATCGGATGTAAATGATGCAACGATAAGGAATGGCAGTAGTCCAAGGAATAACATTAAATAGGCTGGTATGTGTTTTGATTTTTTTGCTAAACCATACAATCCGTCCACATTTTTGTCGATATGTATTTTTAGAAAAAGTAATGGAGTTATATAAATAATACTTCCCTTGAGTTGCGATATCGTTTTTATCAATAGTTCTCTTTCTTCTGAAAATAAGCTTGGAAATTCCCAATTTCTATATCCAAAGTATCCGATTGATACGCCATAAAGTAGTATGAAAAATAAACTTTTCAGGTAGAAATTTATATTTCGAAGCAGTTTGTACTCTTTTTGGATGAATAAGGCCGGGATAGCAGCAATATAATAAACTGTGCCATAAAACAACGGAAATGCCCAAACTGAATTTCCATTTGAGTAAGTTGGTCGCATTACACTTGTGTAGAATCCGGAGCTGTAATTAAGGTAAATGCTTCCGATGGTTAGTACAAATACGTAAATGTATGAAGCGAAATGAAAGTCTTTTTTGAAAAATGTGAGTATCTCAATAAAAAGTGAACGAAGTGATTTCGCTATGCCCATGCTTTGTTTGCTTAATTTTATTTGTGGCTAATCAGCAATGATTTTTTCGACAATGTTCAAGAATTCCTTTTCGAAATTGGGTGTGAAAATGTTTTTACCAATTTGATTTCTAATGTCTTCTATGCTCCAAAATTTACCCTCTGAAATTTCATCCGGATTTGGTTTTATGTCGCCATTATAGGTGGTTTTGAAAACATTTACGAACTCCGCTTCTTGCATTGACGTGAATTTGTAACGAGTAATAAATTGTGGTTCAAAGTCAACAATTCCCAATTCCTCCTGTACCTCCCGTAGTAAAGCTTCTAATGTCTCCTCGCCAAAATCAACATGCCCACCAACCGATGTGTCCCACTTCCCCGGTTGAATGTCTTTGTTCATGTTTCGTTTTTGAAGATAGAGCTCGCCTGCTGAGTTAAACACATGTAAATGTACAACAGGATGCAGCAAAAATGAACCGGAATGACACTCTTTTCGGGTTGCTTTGCCTGTAACTTCACCATTTTCAGTTACTATTGGGAAATACTCTGTTTTATCCATAAAAGTTTTTGCTAAATTGAGCACAAATTTAGCTCTTAATCTGAATTTTACATTAAGTCTGTGTAAAATATTTAATAGGTTGTATATAATAAATGTGAAATATAGTCGTTTTAGAAGATTGGAAAAGCTACTTTTCAGTTGCAATTTTAGGTCATTTAAAAGCTTTATTGTATCTTTGCGAGCATCTATCAAAATTTAGCATACATATAATATTAGTTAAATGTGTTGTTAATTCTTGAAAAAGTTGATGCCGAAAATAGATATAGGGTAGTAATGAAATAAGTATAAAAATAATTTGTAGTAAATTATTATTTTAATGAAAGATATTAAAATTGCTGTAATAGGCTTAGGTTATGTTGGTTTACCATTAGCAATAGAGTTTGGAAAGAAGTACAAAGTGCTGGGTTTTGACATAAATAAAATGCGTGTTGAAGAGTTGCAGAGAGGAGTTGATCATACACTTGAAGCCGATTTGGATGGGTTGAAAGTGGCCATGGATTTACGAAGCTCAAACCCAGAACTAGGTCTTTCGTTTTCGTATAATGAGGACGATTTAAAAGGCTACAATACCTATATTGTAACTGTTCCAACACCAATAAATAATTTTAATATGCCTGATTTAGGTCCATTGCTAAGTGCATCTAAAATGTTAGGTCGTGTCATAAACAATGGTGATATTACAATTTTTGAATCAACAACATACCCTGGTTGTACCGAAGAAGATTGTGTACCTGTTATTGAACAGGTTTCGGGATTGAAATTTAATGTTGATTTTTTTGCTGGCTATAGTCCTGAACGTATTAATCCCGGAGATAAGGTAAATACACTTACTAAAATTAGAAAAGTAACTTCTGGTTCTACTCCGGAAATTGCTACTATCGTTGATGGTTTATATTCTTCCATTATTACTGCCGGTACTCACAAAGCACCAAGTATAAAAGTTGCTGAAGCTTCTAAAATTATCGAAAATGCTCAACGAGACGTAAATATCTCATTTGTGAATGAGCTGGCTTTAATCTTTGATAAAGTAGGTATTGATACTAACGATGTATTAGAGGCTGCAGGTACAAAGTGGAATTTCTTAAAATATAGTCCGGGTCTAGTTGGAGGTCATTGTATTAGTGTTGACCCCTATTATCTGGCTAGTAAAGCAGAATCACTTGGTTATGTTCCTCAGGTAATCTTGTCGGGACGCCATGTAAATAATAGTATTGCCCCTTTTATTGCCAATAAGGTTTTAAAATTAATGATTCATAAAACCCATACAATTAAAGGCTCAAATGTTCTTATTTTGGGAGTTACTTTTAAAGAAAATTGTCCGGATATTCGTAATACAAAAGTAGTAGATATTTATCATGAGCTTTGTGAATTTGGCTTGAATGTGGATGTTTACGATCCATGGGCATCAGCGGAAGAGGTAAAACATGAGTATGGAGTTGATATTATTGCAGAACTGAATGAATCAAAAAAATATCAGGCAATACTTCTCGCAGTTTCTCATGAACAATTTAAATCAATTGATTTTGAAAAATACTATACAGAAGGTGCAGTAGTTTTTGATGCCAAAGCAGTTATAGACAGACGCTGGGTTGATGGACGACTTTAATAGTAAATAGTTTGGAATAAGTAGTTTCTGGTACAAAGTAGAAATTTAGTTTAAAGATTTATGAATAAATTAAGATTACTTTTATTTTCACTTTCATTGTTTGTTGCTGCTGGCATGTTGATAGCTCAGGATTTGAGTAAATTAACTCCGGAACAAATGGAAATGTATAAAAAATACATGGCAGGAAAAAGTTCTGGTGCTTCTAATACTATTACTGCTAATTCAACAAAGGATAATGTTGAAATTCGTAAAGTTGATTTAACTGATTCTGTAAATACATCGCCTTCTCGTGAAAGTAATACAACTTCTAAACTATCATTGTTTGGTTCTTATCTATTCAATACTCAAAATCTGACTTTTGAGCCAAAGCTAAATATTCCTACCCCTCCAAGTTACATTCTAGGTACTTACGATGAACTTGTAATTGATATTTCGGGTTTGTATGAAGCAAATTATAAACTTAAGGTTTCACCAGAAGGCGTCATTCGTATTCCTAATGTTGGTCCGATAAAAGTTGCTGGCTTGACTATTACAAATGCCAGTAAGACCATAAGAAATATGGTCTCGAAAGTCTATACAGGCATTTCAACTGGTCAAACAAATGTAAACGTAACATTGGGAAGTATTCGAAGCATTCGTGTTACTGTCGTGGGTGAAGCAGTTCGTCCGGGAACATATACATTGCCTTCTTTAGCTACAGCATTTAATGCTTTGTATGCTTGTGGTGGTCCTAATGGAATTGGGACTATGCGTGATGTGAAAGTGATTCGTGCCGGAAAGATTATTGCAAAATTAGATGTATATAAGTTCCTTGTTGATGGAGTATTGCTTGATAACATCTCTCTACAGGACGAAGATATAATTAGGGTTGATCCTTATAAAGTTCGGGTAAATATTAATGGGGCAGTTAAACATGTAGGTATTTATGAAGCTTTGCAAGGTGAAACGTTGCAAAACTTAATTAAATTTACCGGAGGATATACCGACAATGCCTATAAAGATAAAATAACTACATATCGCCTAACCGGTAAAGAAAAAACGGTTGTAGATGTTACCGAAAAACAAATTGCCGGTTTTACATTAAAATCAGGTGACTCGATTGTTGTTGCTACTACATTAAACCGATTTAATAATAGAATTGATATTAAAGGATCTGTTTTTCGTCCGGGGGCATTTGCTCTTGAAGCTGGGTTGACCATTAAGCAATTGATAGTTAAAGCAGGGGGTGTAAAGGAGGATGCTTACCTGAATATGGCCTATATTACACGTAAGAAAGAAAATCAAATACCTGAAATAGTAGGATTCAATTTAGGTGAAGTACTTAATGGAACTTCCCCTGATATCTTTCTTCAAAAAGATGATCAGATTGAAATACGAAGCTTGTTTGACTTCCGTCAGGGGCAATCGGTAAGTATATTAGGTGAAGTAAAAGCACCGGGCACTTTCCCATTAATCGAGAATATTACGTTGAAAGATCTGATATTTAAAGCCAGGGGTTTTACCGAAATGGCTTTAACCGATTCAGTAGAATTAATACGAATAGTTAAGGATCAGGTAACGTTGTTGAGCACAAATCAGAAAACCACCGTTCAAAAATTTGCATTAGATAAAGACCTGAATTTTAAAAATGGTGCCGGTGATATCCGACTTGTTAATGGTGATCAGGTTATAGTTAGGAGTATTTCGGGTTATGAAGGTATTCGACTTGTACGCATAGAGGGTGAAGTAGTACATCCGGGGAGTTATAATATTCTGAATAAAGCAGAGAGAATTTCTGATGTTCTTAAGCGGGCAGGAGGGTTTACAAACTATGCTTATCCAATCGGAGCGTTCCTTATACGTTCTGAAAGTTCTAATGCAATTGAACAAAAAATGAATACAATTGTGCGAGATAATATAAAAAATCAGTTAGAGACACAAAATACAAATACGCTTGATGCTAATATTTTAAAGACTGCTGGCGTAAACGGATACAATGCGTTGGATTCGGTTCAGAAGAAGTTGTCGGGTTCCGATGTAGTGGATAAAATATTTAATCCAGAGGGCGTAGTTGGTATCAACCTTAAAGAAATTGTGAAATCGCCGGGTAGTAAATACGATTTAAAGTTGGAAGAAGGAGATATTATTTATATACCACGCGAACTTCAGACAGTACGTGTGCTGGGGCAAGTTTTATTCCCTACCATTGTTCGTTATGATCATTCCATGAGTTTGAAAAGCTATATTAGCAATTCCGGTGGGTTTTCGAGCAATGCAAATAAGCGGAAGGTATTTGTTCTCTATGCAAATGGAACCGCAAAGAGTACAACTTCATTTTTAGGATTCAAGTGTTATCCTAAAATAGAACCGGGTGCCCGAATTATTGTTCCGGAAAAACCAATTGACATTAAAAATAAGTTATCTACTGCCGAAACTGTGGGTATTCTGACTTCAATAACGTCGGTTGCAGCTTTAGTATATTCAATTATAGTAAAATAACATGGATCAGAAAAATAGTCAGACAGTGTCTAAAAAAGAAGAAGTTTCTCTGATTGAGATTATAACTGAAGTTAAGAAGTACTGGAGTTATTTATTGACGAAATGGCTTGTTATTTTAATTGTTGGATTAACGGGTGGTGCGTTGGGTTTAGTTGTTTCTCTGTTGACAAAACCTACTTATACAGCTCATCTTTCATTTGCATTGGTTGAAAAAAGCTCGGGTGGTGGACTTGCCGATTTAGCCTCTTCGTTTGGATTTGGAGGACTTGCAGGAGGTAGTAACGGAGCATTTAGTGGCGATAATTTGTTGGAAATTATTCAGTCGCGTTATGCAATAGAAAAAACATTGCTTACTCCGGTAAACTATAAAGGTAAAACTCAGAATTTAGTAGAGGTTTATATTGGATTTACCAACATGCGGGAAGTGTGGTCGAAGAATAAAATAAATAAAGAATTACAGCAATTAAGTTTCCCTGTTGGACAAAAACGAGATGCTTTTACACGAACACAGGACAGTGTGCTTTTCAGTATCTACCAGCAAATATACGATAGTAAATCGCTAGTGGTTGCCAGAAAGGATAAAAAGATTAGCGTTGTAAACGTTGATTTTAAAAGCCGGGATGAGTTATTCTCGAAGGTTTTTGTTGAAACCTTGATGAATCAAACCTATACTTTCTATAAAGAAACCAAGACTTCGCAAAGCCGGGCCAACATTAACATGATGCAACATACCGCTGACTCCATTAAAGGATTGTATGATGCAGCATTGTATAGAAGTGCAGGCATCTCGCAAGTTAATATCAACCCTGCGCTTCAATTTGCAGCTGTTCCTAAAATTAAGCAAGAAAATAATGCTCAACTTTATGGAACTGTATATGCTGAAGTGTTGAAAAATCTGGAAACATTAAAGCTGGATATGGCTCGCGAAACACCTATTGTTCAATTAATAGATTCGCCTCGTTTTCCATTGAAAATGGATAAACTTGGCAAAGCAAAAGCAATTGTAATTGGTGGGATTTTAGCCGGATTTCTGATAGTTGTCTATTTATTAGGAAGTATACTTATTAAAGATAAATTGAAGGAACTAAAAAATAATTGATAATAAAGGTTAAATAATGTTTTTGTTGTTTGAAGTGTAACTATAAAATTTGCTTATTTTACCGTGGTTTTGATAAAAAAGAATAAAATTTAATAATTAAATAGTGTTAATTGCAGGGCGGTTTTAAATAATATATAAAATAAAGCATTTAAATTAGCAGTCATAATTAAATGATTGAATGTTTATTTCAATATATTTCCCTCAACTATTTATTAACAAATTTATTTAATTTTTTATGGCAGAACTAATTTTAAGAAATTACAACTGTAAGGACGAAGAATTACCAACTATTGGTAATAAAGTTCTTTTTAGTTTGAAACGCGATCAGGCCGATTTTATCAGTTATTCACACAAGTTCGAAAACGATTATGTAACTGCATTTGAAGCGAAGATTCAGGTAGTTTTCGATTTGGTAGAACCAAAATCGGAAACAGTACAACTTAAAATCATTACCGATTCCGTTTATACGACAATGGATGGGCTTATTGATCCAATTAATAGAGTAAGCGGGTACATGACTCTGGGGAAACTGAATAAGATTATTTCGGAAACCGATTTTGGTCTTACTCAATTACGTAAAAGTATTAAGGGGCGTGATGGCGAGAATGTTATTAAATGCCTGCATACGGTTAATTTGAATTTGGAGAAATTCAAGACAGAACTTCAGGCACAGGGACTTTCGGCAGAATTAGTGGCTAAATTTAGTACAGCAGCTACACTTATTACTGATGGAAAACAAAAACAGTATGAAATTGTAAGCAATCGGAAGCTAATTGTTCAGAGCAATTTGGGAATTTGTAATGATTTGTACGATCAGATAAGTGAGATTCTTTCTATCGGAAAAATACTTTACAAAGCTACCGATGCAGTAAAGTTACAGGAATATACTTTTAGTGAGTTGAAGAAAACGGCAAAGAAAACTTCTTCGGATGCAAGTGTAAGCGACGATAAAGCAAAAACAAGCACTACTGCAAGCTAAACGATATAAAATACCCATTAAATTAGCAGCAACTGAAGGTCTGAAAAATAAATTCTGAACACTTCAGTTGCTGTTTGTATGTTATAAGTATCCGTTTTGGATACAGAAGTTGAAGTTTTGAAACAGGTAGTAGCTGTTTTGAAGAGAGAAGTAGGAGTTTTGAAACGCGTAGTAAGAGTTTTGAAAGGTGAAGTACGTATTTTGAAAGACGTAGTAGGTGTTTTGAAGGGAGAAGTAGGAGTTTTGAAACACGTAGTAAGGGTTTTGAAAGGAGAAGTTGGAATTTTGAAAGGCGTAGTAGGTGTTTTGAACAGCGGAATTGGAGTTTTTTTATAAGTAGGATTTAGAATGAAAAGTAGAATAGAAAGCACAAAGAAATTAATAGTAAATAATAAAAAAGTGATTGAGAATTATTTTTTTATGACAGTACTACAAGTGTTGAATTCTTTGTTTTATTTAATAATATACCCTTTTCTGATTAGAGTTCTTGGCCCTGATAGTTATGGATTATATGTTTTTGCATTGAGTTTTGTCGGTTATTTTCTGTGTTTTATTGGTTTTGGTTTTGATATGCCAGCCCTCAAGCTTATTTCGCAAAATTCCACTAACAGTGAAATTAAATCTCATACTTTATCTTGTGTTTTTACTTCAAAAATATATTTAGAAATTATTTCGCTCATAATTTTCTCGATAATCGTTATTGAAGTTCCAATGTTTCATAAAAATTGGTTGATCTTTTTTTTATGTTTTGCACAAACTATTGTAAATATTATATTTCCACAATGGTATTTTCAGGGTATGCAAAAAATGCGTATAGTAACTTTTATACAATTAGGATTTAAACTTTTATCATTGCCATTCATTTTTTATTTTGTTAGGTCTGTTCATGATGTAGTTATATTTACTTTAATTTCTACAATTGCAAGTTTGGCTGGTGGTGGAGTTGCCTTTTTGGATATTTTAGTTATTGAAAAACTTAAAATTAAATGGATCCCATTTTCTGACTTAAAAATTTGGTTTAAGGATGCATTTCCATTTTTCCTTAGTAGTTCAGCTGGAATTATAAAAGAACAAAGTGTAACAATAATTATTGGTTCTTTTTTAGGGATGAGAGAGGTTGCAATATATGATTTGGCAAATAAAATTATAATTGTTCCCCGAACTCTGTTAGTAAGTATTAATGGAGCATTATTTCCCAAAATCATGGCAAATTTTAGAATCGACGTTGTAAAGAAAGTTATCAACTATCAAATTGCGATTGGTTTGTTTGTTGTTTTGTGTATTGCTGTGTTTGGTAAATGGATTGTTCATTTTATGGGGGGTGTTGCTATGAATGATTCGTATCCAATTTCTGTTATTTTAAGTATTACTATTCTTTCATGGATAGTTGTTGGAGCATTTATTAATTTTGTTTTTGTACCTAATAATAAATATTATTATGTCTCAAAAAATCAACTTGTAGCATTTATTAGTTTTTTTATATACTGTTCCATTGGTCTGTTTTTTCGAAAAGATGCTTTGGTTTTAGCAGTTGCACTATCTTTATCGGGCTTAACCGAAATTTTATTCTGTAAATATGTTGTTACTAAAGAGAAATTACTGTCATGAGTCCGACTGTATCTATTGTTGTTCCGGTTTATAATACAGAAAAATGGTTGTTGATTTGTATTAATAGTATATTAAATCAAACTTATAAAGATTTTGAACTGATACTAATTAATGATGGAAGCCAAGATAGTTCTGGTGATATATGCAATAATATAGCGGTTGAAGATAATCGGGTCAAAGTCTTTCATGTAGAAAATGGAGGAGTTAGTAAGGCCCGAAATTTAGGAGTAAAAAACTCGACAGGGAAGTATATTTGTTTTATTGATTCCGATGATTGGGTTAGTTCAGATTTTCTTGAAACTTTAATTTCGAAGCAAAATACATATAATGTAGATTGGGTTATATCGGGATATGTTTCTAAGTATGAAAAGACGAACACTGAAAGAGTATATAGAATAGATGAAAGCGTAAGTTTTTCAAACCTTGGCGCTGTATTTATTGAACTAGATTTAAAAGGTATTTTTTTTACAAATTGTGGTAAGCTTTATTTGAGAGATATTATTATCGGAAATAATATTGAATTTAGTCAAAGTTATACAATGGGTGAAGATTTTATATTTAATCAGGAATATTTGTTTAAAGTTAATTCTATTGCTGTGGTTGATTGTCAGAATTATTTTTATAGAATGGCAATTAATTCTACTAGTTTAATCAATAAGTATGTGCCTGAATATTTCGAAATTAATGTATATTTGTTGGAAAAAAGATTTGAGATAATTAAGATGTTGAATGTACAGGATATTGAATACGTAAATTATTTAGAACGGAAAAATAATGAAATTATATTGAGTTCAATTTTGAATCTTTATAAGAAAGATTGTACAATTTCAACCAAGAGGAAGATTGAACAATTTAAAAAATTATCTGTAGCACTTCCTGATTTTAAAACAGTATCGACTGATTTTATTCACATGCTTGTGTTTTTTCTTCTGAAAACCAGATTCTATTATTTATTAGATTTATTGTTACGGTTTTATTATAAAATTAAATTATAAATAGTTAGCTTGAATTGAATATGATCTATTACGTGATAAATTTGATATTTTTCTTTTTGCCTGCATCTAGAGGATATGGGCTAAAAAGGCTTTTACTTAGATTGAATGGCGGAAAAATTGGTACGAATGTACGTGTCATGCGAATTAGAGTTCAGGGTATAAAGATCGAAATTGGTGATAACACATTTATTGGTGATGAAGCATTAATAATGGGAACTACTGGAACTAAAGTAACAATAGGTAAAAATTGTGATATTTCTTCAAGAGTAAATATAATTACTGGTACGCATAAATTGGGTGATATACATCAAGCAGCAGGCCAGGGATATGGAGAAGATATTGTTATTGGTGATGGAGTTTGGGTTGGATTTGGTGCTACAATTTTGACTGGTATAAAGATCGGAAATGGGTCAGTAATTGCTGCGGGTTCTGTTGTAAAAGATAATGTTCCTGAAGGCGTAATGGTAGCAGGAGTTCCTGCAGTAATAAAAAAATATTTATATAAATGATTACTTATATTGTTTTTTTTATATTTATTTTTTTTGTGTCAATTATAGAACTTCTAGTCGAGAATATATGGATTAAGAAGCTCTTTTTTACTTTTGTGGCTAGTCTTTTTTTTCTTTTAATTGCTTTCAGACAAACAGGTTACGATTACAATTCATATTTTGAAATCTTTGAGAATATAAAGCAAGGTTTGGATGTCTTTAATATTGAGCCTGGATTTATTTTTATCTGTCAGCTCTGTGATTCTTTTCGCGGATTATTGATTGTTATAGCTTTTGTAACAATACTTCTCCACATGACATTTATCTATAAAACCAGTGAACTTCCTTTTATAAGTTTACTGGTTCTTTCTACCACTTATTTATTCCCAACATTTATGGGGCAAATGCGTCAGGGTTTGGCAATGGGAATTGTTATCTGGTCTGTATATTTTATTCGAGATAAGAGAATCTTATTTTTTCTGTTGATAATTTTAGCATGTTTTATTCACTCCTCTGCAATTATAGCGTTAGTTTTTTTAGTTCTACCGAAGACAGTTCGAAATCTTAAATACTATGTTTATACACTTTTAATTGCATTAGTAGCCTCTTTTATTTTGGAACCTTTTTTTTCCAAGCTATTAAGTCTTTTCCCATATGTTATGGCAATCGATAAATTGACTTTTTATAGTGAAACAGAAGATTATAAATTGGGATTTAATTTCGCTATAATGATAAGATTATTTGTTTTTTGTTTTGCGTATTATTTTAAAGATAAAATTAAAGACCAACTCTATCCAATTCTGTTAAATATATATTTCTATTCAATAGTTTTATATCTGGCATTAGGGTTTGTTCCTCAGTTGGGCGGTAGAGGAACACTTTATTTTGCATATTTTGATATTATACTAATACCAATGATAATAAAGGCAAGTACCCGCTATCAAAAAATATTTATAATATCAATAGTTCTGTTACTGGCTATTTCACGATTTACCTTGTTCTTTTATTCAGATTTCAATTATGAACAATATGTTCCATATTTAAAGGGAGAGCTGTATATATGAGAAAATCAATCGATATACTAATTATCAATAATGTTCCCTCGTTTTATAAGATTAATTTATACAATGAATTGGCTAAGAGATGTAGTATTCATGTTGTTTTTATCGCGTTGACAAATCAAGTCGTTATTAACGAAAGTTTTCGGGATGACATTAATTTTTCGTATGAATTGATTTCCGACATACAAATTGAAAGAAGAAATAGATTTACATCTTTGTTAAAGCTGCTTGGAATTGTATACCATTTTAGATTTAAGAAAATAGTTTATGGTGGATATGATGACATAGAGCAACTAATTACACTCTTTTTAACCCCTAAGAGTAAAAATTGTTTGCAGTTTGAATCCTCAATACATGAAACAAATTTAAATGGTATTAGAGCTAAACTAAAAAGAATAATATTTAAAAGAGTTTCTATGGCTTTGCCATCGGGTAAGATGCAAACTGATGTGTTTAATTTTTTCGATTTTAAGAATGAGATTATAGAAACAAAGGGTGTTGGGATTTTTAATAAAAGTCATGTGACAATTGGAAATAAACCTTTGGATACAGCAAATCTAAAATTTCTATATATAGGTCGTTTAATCCCTAAAAAAAATTTAGAGCTATTAATAAGCGTTTTTAATAGGATCAATAAGAAATTGACTATAGTTGGTACAGGTGTACTGGAAGACAGCTTAAAAGAAATTGCACATTCAAATATATCTTTTATGGGTTTTATACCTAATGATGAGATATATAAGTTATATAATTCGCATGATGTTTTTGTGTTGCCTTCACTTGCAGAACCTTGGGGTCTTGTAGTGGAAGAGGCAATTTTTTATGGTCTTCCCGTACTTGTAAGTAATGTTGTTGGTTGTCAATATGAGATGGTTATTGAACCAAATACCGGTTGTATTTTTACTCCAACTGATGAGAATAGTTTGATAGCTGCAATCGAAAAAATTGAGTCGAACATTGAATTTTATAGCAATAACTGCAAAAAATTTGACTTCGAAAATAGAGATACAATTCAAATAGATGCTTACTTAAAGATTATAAAATAATGAAATTACTTTATTGTATACCTGCATTGAATAACGCTGGTGGTATGGAGAGAGTTCTTACTGAAAAAGTAAATTATTTGATAAATCGTCCTGATTACGCTATAACTATAGTAACCACAGAACAAAAAAATAGAGATATCAGATTTGCTCTGGATAAAAGAATTCGAGTTGTTAATTTGGACTTAAATTTCAATGATCACTTTGAGAATACACTTTTTAAAAAATATGTGTTACATAAGACTAAGTTGAAGAGCTATAAGCAAAAACTAACTGAGTTGATAACCGAATTAAATATAGATATTTGTATTTCGCTTTGTGGAAAAGAAATAGAATTTTTGTCTGATTTAAATGTATCTTGCAAAAAAGTTGCTGAAATTCATTTTTCAATGAATAATAGAATGCAATTTATTATGTCGAGACATAATGGTTTTATATGGAAATCATTAGGGAAAATTAGAACCTATCAGCTAAAGAAATCAGTTTCAAAAATTGATAAATTGATTGTTCTCACTCAAAAAGATAAAACACAATGGGAAAGAACTCATAATAATATTATTTGTATTCCAAATCCAAATCCACTTTCAAATCAAACTGTTGCTAACTTAGATCGACATAGGGTTATTACTGTAGGAAAATTGGATGCGCAAAAAGGATATGATATATTGATTAATGTATGGGCACTTGTTCACCAGAAATTTCCTTTTTGGAAATTAGATATTTTTGGAGTAGGGGAGTGGAATGAGATGCTTTATAATCGTATATGTGAACTTGATTTGTCCGATTCAGTCAAATTATGTGGCTTGACAAACAATGTTACTGAGGAGTATTTGAAAAGTTCGATTTATGTTATGAGTTCAAGATATGAAGGTTTACCAATGGTCTTAATTGAAGCTATGTCTTGTGGATTACCGTTAGTGTCTTTTGATTGTGAATACGGTCCCAGTGAAATTATAACGGATGCTGTTGATGGGTTCTTAGTAGAAGAAAATAATTTAGAGAAATTTGCAGCTAAAATTTGTTTACTGATTGAAAATGATGAACTGAGAAAAGATATGGGCAATATGGCTTCGATTAATGTTCAGAGATATTCTAAAGATAAGATTATGAATCAATGGATTGGGCTGTTTGAATCTTTAGTTACTAATTGATTTATGAGATTAATAATTAATACAACTAATTTATTTAGGGGTGGTGGTGTTCAAGTGGCATATTCATTCATAAGTGAATGTGTACATTTTAGTGAGCATGAATACCATGTTTTTTTATGTAAACAGTTGACTGAACAGATTGAAAAGTCTGCTTTTCCTGCCAATTTTCATTTTTATGATATTTCAGACAGACCATCACCTTTTTTGAAAGGCTCTCGAGTAGTGAGTCTTTTAAAAAAACTTGAAATTATTATTGAACCAGATTGTGTTTTTTCTGTTTTTGGTCCGTCATATTGGACCCCCCAAGCGCCTCATTTATTGGGATATGCTATACCTCATTTTTTGTATCCAGAATCGCCTTTCTTTGAAAAGATTGGAATAATATCACAACTAAAATGGCGTATAATGAAAAAAGTAAAAAAACATTTTTTTCTAAAGAATGCAAATTATTTTCATGTTGAAACAGCCGATTCAAGAACAAGATTAAGTCAATTTTTAAAATGTTCGATTGATAATATATATTCTGTTTCAAATACATATAATTCAAGTTACAATTTGATAAATCAGTTTTCAAACAAGTTATTGACAGATAAATTTGATAATGAATTTAGATTTGTTACGATTTCTGCGTACTATCCCCATAAGAACTTAGATGTATTGAATGGTGTGGTTAAGTGTTTGAAAGAAAACGGTCTATTCAATGTTCGATTTGTTTTGACAATAAGTGCGGAGATTTTTGAAGCAAACTTTACATCTGAGGCCAAATCACAGATAATAAATTTGGGACCTATACCAATAACGAGTTGTCCACAATTGTATTCAGAATGTGATGCAATGTTTTTGCCAACTTTGTTAGAATGTTTTTCGGCCAATTATCCTGAAGCAATGAAAATGGAAAAACCGATATTGACTTCTGATTTATCTTTTGCTCATGAAGTTTGTGGGCAGGCTGCACTTTATTTCAATCCTTTGGATGAGAAAGATATTGTTTCAAAGATTAAACTGCTTATAGAAAATAGAAAATTAAGGTCTGAACTCTTAGCTAAAGGAGTTGTCCAGTTGACCAGCTTTTGTAATGCTTCAGAAAGAGCTAATCAATACTTAGAGCTATGTGAACAAATAATTGTTAAGAATAGAGAATATGGGAGATGTTGAATTGCTAAAACATAGATTGGGTTTTAAGAACCAGTTGTTTAGACTGTTGTGGACTATCGTGTGGTCAGTGCTAATTAGACCAATACCACGCACTTATGCAAATGGTTGGAAGATATTTATACTTCGTTTATTTGGTGCGAAATTATCAGGTTCAGCATTAGTTTATTCATCAGCAAAAGTCTATGATCCGGGTAAATTGATAATGGAAGATGGTTCTTGTTTAGGTCCTAATGTTGATTGCTATAATGTGGATATTATTCATCTAAAGAAGAATGCGTTAATTTCACAAAAAACATATCTTTGTACTGCTTCACATGATATTAAAGGAGATGGATTTAAACTGATCACTGCTCCAATTATTATTGAAGAAAATGCTTGGATAGCAGCAGATGTATTTGTTGGCATGGGTGTTACAATTGGAGAAAACTCGGTTGTAGGTGCTCGATCAAGTGTATTTAAGGATGTTCCACCAAATGTTATTGTTGGTGGTAATCCTGCCAAATTTATAAGAAATAGATTTTAAATACTCCTTTCTTAGCGTGAAAATATCAATCATAACAGTTTCGTTCAATAGTGCTTCTACCATTCGTGACACTATTGATTCTGTGTTGTTTCAAACGTATAACGATATTGAATATATCATTGTTGATGGACAATCTAACGATCATACAGTTGAAATCATACAGTCGTATGAGTCTAAGTTTGCCGGACGATTACGCTGGATAAGTGAACCGGATAAAGGGCTTTATGATGCCATGAATAAGGGAATTCAATTGGCAACCGGAGATGTTATAGGTATTATAAATTCAGATGATTTTTATCATAGGAGTGATGTAGTTGAACTAATTGCGGAAGCTTTTACTCACTCAAATGTACAGTCGGTATTTGGCGATGTTCGTTTTGTGAATCCAACAAATCTAGATAAAACGGTTCGCTATTATCGGGCAAAAAATTTTAATCCGAAACGTTTCCGATTTGGCTTTATGCCACCACATCCAACATTTTTTACTTACAAGAAAAACTTTGACCAATATGGTTATTATAAATCTGATTATAAGATTGCAGCTGATTATGAGTTGTTGATTCGGTTTTTGTACAAAAACAAATTATCATATAGATATCTGGCTTTGGATGTAATGAAAATGCGAACAGGTGGTGCAAGTACTGCTTCGATAAAAAGTAATATCATTTTGAATCAGGAAATTGTTCGGGCTTGTAACGAAAATGGGATTTACACAAACATGCCAATTTTAATGCTGAAATATTTTGTGAAGATTTGGGAACTAATAATAACGAAACAATGAATATACTTATCACCGGCATTCATGGCTTCGTTGGAAGCAATTTAGTAGCTGCCCTTAAAAGTAATCACACAATTTACGGCTTGGATATTATTTCACCTCAGAAAGAGGGTGTGTTTAAAACATTTCAATGGAACGAAATAGATAGTATTCCGTCAATTGATGTAATTATTCATTTGGCAGGTAAAGCGCACGACACTAAGAATCAAACCAATGCACAGGTTTATTTTGATATAAATACCGGCCTGACTCAGCAGATATATGATTGGTTTGTGAAATCTACCGCTTCAAAGTTTATATTTTTTAGTTCGGTGAAAGCGGCTGCCGATAGGGTAGAGGGGGATTATCTGACTGAAGATGTAATTCCAACACCTAATGGTCCGTATGGCGAGAGTAAAATAGCAGCAGAAAACTATTTGATTAGTCAACAGTCAACAGTCAACAGTGAACTTAAAAAAACGTATATTCTGCGTCCCTGCATGATTCACGGTCCGGGTAATAAGGGAAATTTGAACCTGTTGTACAAGGTGGTAAAAAAAGGGATTCCTTATCCATTGGGGGCGTTTGAAAACAGACGGTCGTTTACTTCTATTGATAATTTGAGTTTCGTTATCAATGAATTGATTGAGAAAGAGGTTTTGGGTGGGATTTATAACGTGGCTGATGATGAAAGTTTATCGACCAATGAGTTAATTGCTATCATTGCTCATAGTCTGAATAAGTCCAACAGAACCTGGAGCTGGAATAAACAGTTTATTCAAGTGGTTGCAAAGTTAGGTTCTGCACTCCATCTACCCTTAAACACCGAGCGTTTACAAAAGCTAACCGAGAATTATGTAGTTTCCAATGCCAAAATGAAAAACGCACTGGGAATTGATAAGATGCCAGTTTCTGCAAAGGCTGGATTCACAAAAACCTTAAAAAGTTTCGATATCGTATGATGTATATTTTACTGTTTATAAGCTTGTTTATTATTCAGTTGACTTATTTCCGCATTGCTGATTATTTTAATATTATTGATAAACCCAATGAGCGTAGTTCACACTCTAGTATAACTTTACGAGGTGGTGGAATTATTTTTTATATCAGTGTTTTAATTTACTTCTTTTATAGTGGTTGCCAATATCCGTGGTTTTTGGTAGGGTTGACATTAATTTCTGCTATAAGCTTTGCCGATGATATAAAGCCCCAGCCTTCAAAACTACGTCTAATAGTTCATTTTATCTCTATGGGATTAATGTTCTATCAGTGGAGCTTGTTTTCGTTACCCTGGTATTTCAGCATTATTGCATTAGTGGTCTGTACCGGAATTCTGAATGCTTATAATTTCATGGACGGTATAAATGGGATAACCGGAGGTTACAGCTTGGTTGTTGTTGTATCTTTGTGGTATGTGAACTCGTTTCTGATTAAATTTGTTGATAATGATCTGATTTACGCTTTAGTTGCAGCTTTAATAGTGTTCAATTTTTTCAATTTTAGAAAGAAAGCAAAGTGTTTTGCAGGAGATGTTGGAGCCATCTCAATAGCTTTTAGTATCGTCTATTTATTAGGATTGCTGGTGATTAAAACCGGTGATTTTAGTTATATCGTATTTCTTGCTGTGTATGGTGTGGATAGTGTTTTGACAATTATTCACCGCCTATATTTGAAAGAAAATATATTCGAACCGCATCGCAAGCATGCTTTTCAGTTAATGGCTAACGAGTTAAAAATACCACATGTAGGTGTTTCTACATTTTATTCAATGCTTCAAATAGCTATTATTGTTGGGTTTCTGTTTGCAAAATCATATTCGTATTTATATCTTTGTGTAATAATAGTTCTATTATCGGTTGGATATATTCTTTTTAAAAAGAAGTACTTTCAATTGCATAAATTGTAGAACTCATATTAAATCTAATAAAAATGGCCAAAAAAGTTTTTGTAAGTGGTTGTTACGATATGTTGCATAGTGGGCATGTGGCTTTTTTTGAGGAAGCTGCACAGTATGGCGACTTGTATGTGGGAATAGGTTCAGATAAAACAATTAATGATCTGAAAGCCCGCAAGACGATAAATAGCGATGCCGAGCGTCTTTATATGGTGAAAGCTTTAAGGACTGTTAAAGATGCCTGGATAAATAAGGGGTCAGGCTTGCTCGATTTTTTAGAAGAATTTAAATTGTTGAATCCGGATATCTTTTTTGTAAATGCCGATGGACATACTCCGGATAAAGAGGCTTTGTGCAAAGATATGGGTATTGAATATGTTGTTAGCAAGCGTGTTCCTCATGGTAGTTTGCCTGCCCGATCTACCACAGCGCTACGTCAGGAATGTAAAATCCCTTATCGAATTGACCTTGCAGGCGGTTGGATCGATCAACCTTATGTAAGTATGCATGCCAGTGGCTCGGTTATTACTATTTGTATTGAACCTGATTATGAATTTAATGACAGGAGCGGAATGTCGACCAGTAGCCGGAAAAAAGCTATTGAACTTTGGCAAACAGATATACCCGATGGTGATAAAGAGAAATTGGCTAAGACTTTGTTCTGCTTCGAAAATCCTCCGGGAACGAAATATGTAAGTGGATCGCAAGATTCACTGGGGATTACCATGCCCGGATTGAATAGTTTCTTATATGAAGGTGGATATTGGCCTACCAATATTCAGAATACTTTAGATGCTACAGTTTTAGATTGGATTGAAAAATACCTTTGGATGATTCCACTTTACCCACGTATGGATGATTATGATGTTTTGGCAACAACTAATATTGATGAAGCAGGTGCAAAACGATTGAGTTCAGCGGCCGATAAATGTTGGAATGCTTTGCTGAAAAAGGATTTAAAAGCTGTTGGTGAAGCCATGACCGAAAGCTTTGAAGCTCAAATAGCCATGTTCCCGAATATGGTTACCCCTGGAATTTTAGAGCAAATTGAACAATATAAAAATCACGTTTTAGGTTGTAAGTTAAGTGGAGCAGGAGGGGGAGGATACCTGATTTTCTTTAGCGAAACTCCAGTTGAAAATGCGATTCAAATTAGAATAAGGAGATAGAGGCCAGATTCATTAGCCATTTTTTAATGCACTTTTTTGTTTGTGGTAATAAATATACGTTATGTCTTTCATCAGCATGGCGTTTGTTTTGTTAGTTTGTTGTTAGATATAACTATTTATAACTACTGCTTATGTTTAGAAAAATAACGATTACAGCTCTTTTTTGTATCATTCTTTCCTCTTCAATAAAAGCTTGGGTATACCCGGAGCACAGAGTTATCACACTGGTTGCAATTAGTAAACTCGATTCTGCCAGAAGAGTTATTCTAAACCAACTGTGGTTAAATGCCCGTAAAGGTCATGAAAATAGGTTGGACACGTTAGTGGCAAATTATAAACAGAACGTAAAACCTTCTTTTATAGACTACGCAGCCTGGCCTGCTATTGCGGGTGATCACTCCACGTCACCTGCCAATATGGTGAACAATATCCTTAAAACTAACTGGATATTAAATGTAGCCGATATCACAGCTAAATTAAGAAATGGAATTGCCAAGGCAAAAAATAAGAGTGAAATAGAATGGGAACTTCGGAACTCAGATCTCAGATTACTAAGAGCCGATCCTGAATATGTATCAAGAGCCGGATCGAATTATGTTCATTTTTTACTTGCCCGACAGGATGCAAATACAAGTTCGAAGGAGTATTTTGATATGTGCTATGATACAAAATCTGATATTAACCTTGTAGGTGCATATAAGTTGTTTCATTCATGCGCCATTCTTAAAGCTAATAGACTGGCTACAGAAGTATTAACCCCGGCAGAATACTCGGCACTTTCTCTGTCAACTTTGGCCGATGAGGCTTTTGCATTACATTTTTTACAGGATGCATTTTCTGCTGGTCATGTTGCCGGAACCTGGGGTAGTGCTTCACAACGTAAAGGAACGCACGATTATTATGATGAGTTTGGATTAGAAGTAACCACTTGGGCTGGAAAGCGGATGATTACCAGTGGCGATGCATATATGCGCCCTTGTGATACTGAAATAGCGGGAGATGCAGTATGTGCCAGTATTGAACAAGTGTTAGACGTAGTTGTCGGTAAGATTAAACCAACTGCTTCTAATGATCAATCAGGAGTTTTTACTCCCGATACTTTCAATATAGCCAAAGCAACCAAAATGCCTCATTTACGTACTGATGAATCGTTAAGAGAATTATCTAATCTTGTGTTGGTTAATACTCCTGTACCCGGATTGTCTACAGGGGTTGGTGAAATACCCCGGTTTCGGTCTGAGATTGGGCCATTTATTGGAATTTCTCCGGCGGTTGTCATGTCAGCTGTTAGTGGTGGTTTTGGGATGGCTCAAAAAACGGTTGGTCCTTTATCAGGTCTCGAATTTGCTGTTCACATGGGTTTAGGAACGGATGGAGTTCTAAATAAATCGGGTGACGGTTTAGTTTTTTTAGATCTGGGCTGGCGTTTGGATAAAGCATCTTCTATAAAATTAAGTGATGATCCTGTTTATAGTCAATTTGGCTCTATACTTTCAGCATTTCCGTCGCGCGAGACTTTGTATGGACGCTTTAGAATGCCATTTTACCTTGTCCCAGGTGATTTATTGGTGGCTGCTCCGTTTCTTTACTTTTTGGCACCCAATGTGCTGAATACAATGGTAGCTACCGCTGGTCAGGGTGGATTAATTCCCTGGCAAACGGGTATAATTACGCCAATTGGTCGATTTCAGTTTATGCTGGGGCGTGAAGTTGGAGTCAGTTTCTATGGCTCACTCCGGGGCAAAGATGCTTTCTTAGTTCCTGATGATAGAGCTTTGCCTGGGGGCTTAGCACTAATCACTTTGCGATCGACTAAATTTGACTTTCCAATTTTGGAATATCGCCCAATGAGAACTTTTTCCCGCAGACAAAGTGCAAACCTATTTGTTCAGCTAACTGCAGGTATAGATATACCCGGAAAAGTAACCATGAAATCTCTCCCTAATTATGAGCCTATGCAATTAAAAACGGTTGTGTTTATTGGAATCAGGCTCGGTTTCGACTGGAGGTATTATGTTTCAAAAAAATAGTTTTTTTGTTAATCACTGGGTTGTCTGTTTTTTGACTACTGAATACAATTAGCCAATAATAAAAAAGGACTGGAGAGAAATTGACACTACTCCATATCAGAAGTCTCAATATTGAAAATCCCCTCAAAGTATAATGCTTTGAGGGGATTTTTGTTTTGATAGCTAATTTTATTTCCTCGGATGCACGTTGATACTTATGCCTCCGCACCGTAATTTATTTAGAGCAACTGACTTGTTTCAAATAAAATGAAAACTACTTTAGTGCCTGAACAAAATCAGCAAACAAATCTTCAACTCCCTCTAAACCAACCGAAATACGTATAGTTTTGTCCGATACATTCATCTCTTTGCGTACTTCAGTGGTAAATGTCCCAAAAATAGTGCTTGCAGGGTGAATGGCAAGTGTTTTATTGTCGAAGAGGTTTGTAGCTCGTTTAATTAATTTGAGCTTGTTCATAAAGGTAAAGCAAGCTTCGCGCGAAGCAAGGTTGAGTGTGAACATGGCACCCGGACGGCTTCCAAATTGCTCCTGACTTAGTTCGAAGTATTTATTCGACTGTAATCCGGTGTAATTTACCGATTCTACTTCTGGCAATACTTCTAATTTTTCAACCAGTTGCAGGCAGGTGGAAGTGGCACGTTCGTAACGGATGGTTAGCGTTTCCAGTCCCAGAGTTTGCATATATGCTGCCTGTGGAGTCATGTAGGCCCCAAGATTGCGGTGAATTTCCTTGCGAAGTTTAGCTGTAAATGCTGCCGGACCAAATTCCTTTGCCATTATATGCAATTTTGGTGACGAAAGCCAATTGAAGTTACCATAGTCGAGAATAAGTCCGCCCAAACCGGTTGCACCACCCGATATATATTTAGTACTCGAAACAATCTCGATATTGACACCAAAATCCTTTGCACGGAAAGCGCAAAACGGAATAACGGTAGTGTCTGCCACTACTGGTACGCCTTTTTGTTTGGCAATAGCCGAAATGGCTTTTAAATCGGCAACTTCTAACTGTGGATTAGTGATAATCTCCAGAAATACGGCACAGGTATTGGCATCGATATGTGTTTCAATTTCATCAATGTTTGTTAAGTCACAAAAACGAATTTCAACGCCAAAATCCGATAGGGTAGAGGCGAAGAGAGAATACGTGTTTCCAAACAAATGGCGTGAAGTAACAATATTACTCCCTGACTTTGCCAAGGTGATAATTGCATTAGAAATGGCTGCCATTCCAGCATTCAGCGCTGTAACGCTGAATGCTCCTGTAATAGTTCTCACCCGATCTTCAAAATACTGAACCGTTGGGTTTGTAATTCTTGAGTAAGTGTGATTTGCAGCTCTACCGGTAAAAGCCAGCTCCATTTGCTCTGCTGTATCAAATTCATAAGCTGCCGAATGGTAAACGGGCATACTCAATGCATTGTAAGCATCTGGCTTAGCATATGGCGTATGTAATAATTTTGTTTCGAATGATTTGTTGCTCATCTTTATAAAATTCAACTTCTCATTTTGTTTAATTCTTTGAGAAAGTTAGTTGTGAAAATTTGGTCGCTTATCTTATTTTTGCGTCCAGTTTTGCTTCAAAATTGTCCTGAAGCTTTTTCATAATGCTTTCAATTTGCTTGTCTGTAAGTGTTTTGCTATCATCTTGAAGTAAGAAACTTACAGCATACGATTTTTTGCCTGCTTCCAGATTCTTTCCTTCGTATACATCAAACAAATTTACTTTTTTCAATAATTTACGTTCTGTGTCGAAAGCAATTTTCTCAATTTCTGCAAACGTAATGTTTTTGTCAAGCAGCAGAGCCAAATCGCGCTTAACTTCAGGGAATTTAGTTAGTTCAGTATATTGCACTTTATGATTCCCCAGTTCTGCAATGATGGCGTTCCAGTTCAGATCAGCAAAATAAACTTCCTGATCAATGTCGGCAACTTTACGAATTTTAGGGCTTACAATGCCATAAACAGCTAATTTTCGTCCGGCTGTACTATAAACTGTCAGTGCTTCGTTTAGTAAATCGTCAGCGTATTCACCAATAACAAGTTTACGCACATTAAACCCAAGTCGTTTAAATATGTTTTCAATATAAGCTTTTAACTCATAAATGCTCGATTTCTCATCAGTTGCTGTCCACGATTGCCCATGTTTGTTACCAGTAAGCCACAAACCTAAATGAAAATCTTCGGAATAAGCAGCTAGTGCCTCACCGTCTTTCTTGTTGTCAGCATTATAGTAATAGCAGTTCCCAAATTCATAAAATTTCAAATCTCCATTACGACGATTTACATTGCGGTTAATATTTTCTAGTCCGCCGAAAAGTAAAGTCTGACGCATGACATTTAAATCAGAACTCAATGCATTAAGGATTTTAACGCTGTGAGCTGCCGGAAATGAAGTTAAATCAGTATAATATCCACCTTTAGTAAGTGAATTATTTAAAATCTCGTTGAATCCTTGTGCTGTAAGTTGCTCCGCAATAGTATTTTGAAGCTTGTAGCTATCAGGTTTTGAGCTGTAGCTCAAAGTAGATTTCAGTGTTTCTCCAATTTCCACGTTATTGTAACCATAAATACGCAAAATGTCTTCAATTACGTCAACGTCGCGTTGTACATCCACACGGTAAGCCGGAACATGAAGTACATAACCTTCTTCATTTTTGCTCACAATTTTCATTTCGAGTGCACCAAGAATGGTTTCAATGTTTTCTTTACCAATGGCTTTGCCAATCAAAGTGTTGATTTTGTGCAGCGAAACCGAAACTTCGAATGGTTTTACTTCTTGTGGATAAACGTCCACGATCTCGCTGGAAATTTGACCACCGGCTACTTCCTGAATCAATAAAGCGCAACGTTTCAGTACGTAAATTGTGTTAGTTGGGTCGCAACCACGTTCGTAACGGAACGATGCATCTGTGTTCAATCCGTGGCGACGAGCCGTTTTGCGGATTGAAACCGGATGAAAATAAGCACTTTCCAAAAACACGTTTTGTGTAGTTTCAGAAACGCCTGAATCTAATCCGCCAAATACACCTCCAATACACATAGGTGCTTCGGCGTTACAAATCATCAGGTCGGCTGCATTTAGTTTACGTTCAGTACCATCGAGTGTTGTAAAAGGAGTTCCATCAGTCAACGTTTTTACGCGTACTTCACTGCCTTTAATTTTATCAGCATCAAAAGCATGAAGTGGTTGTCCTAGTTCGTGCAAAACAAAGTTGGTAACGTCCACGATATTGTTGATCGGGCGAAGTCCTATAATAAGTAAGTAGTTTTTCAACCAGTCTGGCGACTCGGTTACTTTTACTCCAGAAATAGTAATAGCCGAATAACGTGGGCAAGCATCTGTGTTTTCAACTATCACAGGGATGCTTAAGTTCGTATTTTGAACGGCAAATATCTCCACCGAAGGTTTGAGCAATTTTACCGATTTATCTTTTAAAGCAAAAAAAGCCGCTAAATCGCGAGCTACACCAAAGTGAGATGCAGCGTCAACACGGTTAGGAGTGATGTCTACTTCCAGTAAAGTGTCATTCTTGATGCCGTAATAATCTTTAGCCAACGTTCCAACAATTGCATCAGCAGGAAGAACAATAATGCCGTCGTGGCTGGCTCCGATGCCAATTTCGTCTTCAGCACAAATCATTCCTAATGATTCTACGCCGCGTATTTTAGATCGTTTAATGGTGAAACTTTCGTCGCCCGAATACAGTTTTGTTCCTACAGTTGCTACCACTACTTTTTGACCTGCGGCAACGTTTGGCGCACCACATACAATCTGAAGTGGTTCTTCTCCACCAACATTTACTGTGGTTACGTGTAGATGATCAGAATTTTCATGGATGCCGCAAGTAAGTACTTCGCCAATTACCAATCCTTCCAATCCACCTTTTACGGTTTGAACTTCTTCTACTCCGCCTACTTCCAGTCCAATGGATGTTAATGCTTTTGATAATTCATCGGGCGTTACATCAATGTTAATGTATTGTTTCAGCCAATTATACGATATATTCATAACAATTTAATTGTAATTTTTTTGAAGCTACAAAGATACTATTTATTTTAGAGTTTACGAATTTGAAAATGGCTAAAATGTCCCCGTTTTTAGCTTGTTTGATTGATCTTTGTCGATTTTTTGTTGCTAATGTTAACCGCTTTTTAGTTTGTTTAAACTAAAATCATGCGCATTTTCATTTCGTTTGTGTAATTATTGATTATTTTTGCATTGTCTTAAATTAATAATAACGTACAAAACACACAGATGATACAGGAAAACTTTATTCGGCTTTTTGAAGATTCTTTCCGTAAAAATTGGGAACTCCCGGCCTACAGCAACTATGGTGAAGATATGACTCTGACCTATGCTGATGTGGCCAAGCGTGTTGCCCGAATGCATATTTTATTTGAACAATGTAAGCTAAAACCGAATGATAAGGTGGCGCTGATTGGTCGAAATAATGCCAATTGGGCAATAACGTATCTGGCTACAGTTACCTATGGGGCTGTTATTGTTCCTATTTTACAGGATTTTAATCCGAATGATGTTCATCACATAACTAATCATTCCGAATCGTCTTTACTTTTTGTAGGCGATAATATATGGGAAAATTTGGAAGAAGAAAAGCTGACAACTGTAAAAGCTGTTTTTTCGCTCACTGGGTTTAATTGTATTACGTTGTTAAATAAGGAGCCTAAACCAGAAGGAACAGAATCGGAAGTTTATGAGCAACTCGTAGTAAAATACCTGCAACCAGATTATATTAATAGTCTTTTTCATGCAAAATATCCTCAGGGTTTTTATCGGGATCATGTAAGGTATATCGATAAGCCGAATAGTGAGGTTGTTTCAATAAACTACACTTCTGGTACGACCGGTTTTAGTAAGGGTGTGATGACTAGTGGAAATGCATTGGCTGGTAATATTACTTTTGGTTTCAGAACTGCAATTGTTGCTCCGCGCTATAAAATCATCTCTTTTTTACCTCTGGCACACGCTTATGGTTGTGCTTTTGAGTTTTTGACATCTACTTGCGCTGGTTGCCATATTTATTTTATAGGTAAAATTCCTTCTCCTAAAATATTGTTGAATGCTTTTGCGGAAATAAAGCCTAATGTGGTGTTTCTAGTGCCACTGATAGTAGAGAAAATCTATAAAAAGCAGATTCAACCTTTGTTGGCAAAACCATCAATGCGTTGGGTATTGAGCATTCCGTTTCTCGATCAGCCTGTTCTGGCTCAAATTCGCAAAAAATTGATGGATGCTTTCGGAGGCGAGTTTTCGCAGATTGTGGTTGGTGGTGCTCCACTCAATGCTGAAGTTGAAGAGTTTTTTGCCAAAATTAAATTTCCTTACACAGTAGGCTATGGAATGACTGAATGTGCTCCACTTATTAGTTATGCCCACAGCAAAGACTTTATTCCGAAATCGGCAGGTAAATTGCTGGACATCATGGAAGCCAAGTTGCAAAATATGGATGCAGAAACTGGTGTTGGCGAAATATGTGTGAGGGGTGAAAATTTAATGTCGGGGTATTTTAAAAATCCGGAGGCTACAGCGCAAATAATTGATAAGGAAGGATGGTTACACACAGGTGACCTTGGAATGATTGATGCAGATGGGAATGTGTTCATTCGGGGTCGCAATAAAACCATGATTTTAAGTGCCAGTGGTCAGAATATTTATCCCGAAGAAATCGAGGCAAAGCTAAATAATATGCCCTATGTAATGGAGAGTTTAGTGGTTGAGCGAAATGGTAAGCTTGTTGCGTTGGTTTGTCCTGATTATGAGGCTGTAGATACCGAACATGTAAGCCATAATCAATTGGAAGAGCTTATGGAGGAAAACCGGAAAATGCTTAATTCTATGGTGGCGTCTTATGAAGGAATCTCAAAAATTCAGCTTTATCCCCATGAATTCGAGAAAACTCCGAAGAAAAGTATTAAAAGATACTTGTATTCTCCGAATAAATAGATTTTGTAATTGTCTGATATTTAAAAACTTGACTGTTTTGTTGAAAATGTGTCAAAATAATTATAAAATTTTAATGCATTTGTTTACCTGTAATGGAAATTTAATGTATCTTTGCAGCGATTTTGAATAGCAAAATTAACATGTTAAATTTTAAAGGTTTAAAGAAATGAAAAAAGTATTTTTGTTTTGCGTTGTAGCTTTGGCTTTCGCATCTTGCGCTCCTAAA
>Ga0302215_10000436_pt1 | contig 30445 bp, 35 predicted proteins | sample II_Fen_N3_1_FD_194580 | JGI IMG/M metagenome (GOLD analysis project Ga0302215, IMG submission 194580) | Peat permafrost microbial communities from Stordalen Mire near Abisko, Sweden - II_Fen_N3_1 | ecosystem: Environmental > Terrestrial > Soil > Wetlands > Permafrost | place: Sweden: Abisko... | reverse complement strand
TTACCATTAAATTTTGAATTCGACGGCTCTTTTCCGGCTCACGAAGCTGATCCTTTAAAAGAAGAGAATATGCGTCAACTTCAGAAAATGGTAATTGAAAAAGAGGCTGATTTAGGAATTGCTACTGATGGCGACGGTGACCGCGTTTTCTTTGTTGATGATAAAGGACAAACCATTGAACCGGCTATTATTCGAGGACTTCTAGCTAAGATATTTCTAGCTATGAAACCTGGGGCAAAAATTGGTTATGATGTTAGACCGGGAAAAATTACTCAAGACTTAATTCTTAGACACGGCGGCATTCCTGTTATTACTCGAGTAGGACATTCTTTAATTAAAGAACAAATGTTGCGTGATGATATTTATTTTGCCGGCGAATCTTCTGGTCACTTCTTTTTAAATTTACCTCTCGGTTGTTTTGAGATGCCAAACATCATGATCGGAAAACTGCTTGAAGAATTTTCTAATTGTGGACAAAAACTTTCAGACTATTTACCAGAATTTAGAAAGTATTTTTCTTCCGGAGAAATAAATAATGAAACCACCGACAAAGAAGCGGTCTTGAAAGCTATTGCTGAAAAATATAGTGACGGAAAAATAAATTTTTTAGATGGTATTACCGTTGAATATCCTGATTACTGGTTTAATGTTCGTGCTTCTAACACCGAAAATAAAGTACGTCTGAACTTAGAAGCTATCAACCCAGAACTAATGGCTAAGAAACGTGATGAAGTATTAGCTTTCATTAAATAGAATTCCAAACAAAAAGACTCTTTATTTAAAAGAGTCTTTTTTTATAAATTTTATTTTTTTCTAATAACTTCGATTGTACATTTATTAAGTAAAGCGGCCAGAGCACCAATAGCTGCTAGAACTGGAGCAAAGACAGCCCCAACTGCCGCAAAAGTAACTGGAATTTCCATCATCACTTTACCTTTTTCGTTTTTAATAATTACTCGTTGAATGTTGCCCTCCTTAATTAACTCCTTAATTTTTTCCACTAATTCATGCCCATATATTTTAAACTGTTCTGAATTTAAACCATCATCAAATTTAGTCCCCTGTTTTTTACAAGTCATATTGTTTTATTAATTCTTTTTATAATACAAAGAATTGAAAATAATAAATAACATTTCTAATTGATTAACAATAGAATTAATTAAAAATTCTTGATTAGCATCCTTAGTGGCAATTGGCAAAACGCAATAAGCTTTAATATTAAAATTTTCCTGATTTGATTTAACAATACTGCACTCACCAAAAGAACACTCGCCATTTAAAAGAGCTTTATTTTCAATCTTTACTCTATCTACTTTTTTATTACCACGCGAAACAAAATATTCATGAAGATTATTACCACTTTTAACATCAATTATTTTAAGAGAAACCCAGTCTGCATTAATAATTCCTAAAATACGTTCTGCGGTATGAACAAATAAAGCCTGAATATCCTTCTTGCTTTCTGGATATTTGTTAACAGTCGAAAAAACTTTTTTCATCTCTTCCAACTGTAAATTAATTGAACCAATATATTTAAAAGTTTCTCGAAGGCGCTCCTCTAACTCTTCTTGTTGCTTCTTATATTTATCTACCTCTCGAGAATAAAAACTAAACAAAATTGCCATTAAAACAAAAAGTGAAGCAATATAAACTACCTCTGAAATTTCGTCAGAAAAATTTCCAATGTTTACATTAAACAGTGGCGTTACAATAATTAAAATTACATTTATAATTATCGAAAAAAGAATAATCTCTCTAAGTTTTTTGTGTTTTCTATTCATAAAACTATTTATCGTGTTTAAGATATTTAACTGCTAAAACAGTAGCGATCGGGGCCGACAAACATAAACTAATAACACCCACTAAAGTTCTTACGATTTCTGTAGCAATATCTTCATTATTAATAATTTGGGCTACCGTTAAAAATGGTTCTTGGTGAATACTAAACAATAACACAAGTGGCAAGGCCGCACTAACATAAGCTAAAAATAAAGTATTAATGATGGCCCCTAAATGAGCTCGTCCAATATTCATCGACATTTTGAATACTTGAACATCTTTTAGATTAGAATTGGCCTCTCTTATTTGTTCAACTGATTCAACCTGACCAACCACCACATCGTCTAAAACGCCAAGGGTACCAATGATAATTGCCGCTAATAATAAATTATGAAAGTTAATTGGGACTTTAATGGCATCAATTAAAAACACCACCTCTTCATTTGATGAACCAGACAAACGACTCCAATAACCAAAAACTAAGGCTAAACTAGCCGTTACAATTAAAGACAAGGCAATACTCAAAACTGAAACGTGAGATTTTTTATTCCACCCCTCAGTTAAATAAATTAAGGCAAATAAGATCAGAAAAGAAATGCCAATACCAACCAACAGCGGATCATAGCCCGCAAAAACTAATGGTACAAGAATTTTAATGATCACGAAAAAACTAATTACTAACGAACCCAGGGCCATAATACCTTTCTTGCCACCGATAAGTAATACTACTAAAACAAAAAATATACTTAACCAAAGCAAACTATCAGTTCTAACATAATCAGTTACATAAAAAACATATTGACCAGTTTCATCACGATTGTAAGAAACCAGAACCTTATCATTTACTTTATAAACATTTGACGATACCACATCAATACCAGAGATGCCCGTATAGGTTTCTGTTTGTCCTTTAAGCGGTCCAGACAAAATTCCTAACTCTAAATTTTGTTGAATCGCTTTAGAGCCATTTTCTCTAAGAGTTTCTTTTTGATCTAAAACTTTCAGAACTTGAGCCTCGGCCGTCTTTGGCTTATCTAAGTTATTAGCATTAGTTGCACTAGCAGTTGCACCGTCTTCTCCCTCTGCTCTAACAATACCAGCACTTAAACTGAAAAAGACAAGTACTAACGCTAAAATTATTTTAATATTTTTCATTTGTTTTTTTATATTACTTAATAATTATATCACAAAACACCCAAGCATGATAAAATAATAATATGAAAATTAAATTTTTTATTTTATTTATTGCTATTACTTTATTCCTTAGCAATAGTGACCTAGCTTTAGCAAAAATAGACCAAACATTTATTGGTCCCCGAACTAACATTGCTAGTAGCACGCCAAGTGCTTATGGTTTTTGGTCTTTTGCTGTTCCAGTGCCCGGCGCCTTGGCTCGCTCCGGACAACCAACAATTGACGAGTTTAAATGGTTAAAAAAACAAGGTTATAAAAGCGTAATAAATTTTCGCTTTGATAATGAATATAAAGAAATTGCTGACGACGCCAAATTACCAGGATTTACCAAACTTAATTTTAATTATTTACGTCTACAAATAAAAGACGGGGCGGCTCCAAGTGATAAACAGGCTAAATCTTTTTTAAGTTTTGTTAAAAATAAAAAAAATCAACCAATTTTAATTCATTGTCGTGGTGGTATTGGTCGTGCTGGTACTATGACCGCTCTTTATCGCTACGAAGTTCAAAGCTGGCCAATGGCTACCGCTATTAAAGAATCACGATTGTTTCACAATGGTGTTGATAGCACCCAAGAAAAATGGCTCCTAAACTGGGCCAAAAATCATCCTAAAAAATAAAAAAGGAGGTCTATTGTTAGACTTCCTTTTCTTTAATTGTTTATTTAGGCCAGACCAGCTAAAGAAATTTGGTTTAGTATATCACTAACGTGACTACTGGCAAATTCTTTGGCTTGTAAATCAATCCGCTCGTTTCTGTTTTCCAACCAATACAGAGCTGATTTAGTCCAAATACCATCGATGTTACCAAACCAGACGTTGCTAAAATCAACTGTTTCGCCTGTTTTAGTTCGGTTAATACCATATTCGGAACGACCAGCGTTTTGAATGTGTTTTTGTAAAACCTGCAAAGCATTAATAACTTTATCAAGTTGTCCATAATTTTTCTTTTGTAATTTAGTAATTAACTTGGAAAAACCACCAGCATCTTGAATCAATGATATTACTTGAAATAATTTTACCGCCGAGTGAATCGGACCAGAATTAAGAGTGTTTCGAATTTCCAACATTTCTGTCTTAAGCAGTTCAAACTGTTTTTTTTCTTTCTTAAGGTCTCTTGTTGGACTTGCGAAAAAAGCATAGATAAACACAATGATTCTTTTCATGATTTCTATTTTTTGGTTTGTTAATGAAACTGTTTTAATAACTAAATTATACCACTTTTTATATATTTTGTCAATAAATGCTTTCTCTTAATTCATCAACTGAGTCTACAACACCAATTAAATTATTATTAGCCTCTAAACTAAAATATTCTCTACCATGGATACCCCAAGTAACCGCAATGGTCTCTATATTAGCTAGATCGGCTTCTCGAACATCACCCAAGGAATCAGTAATAAATAAAATATCTTTTTTGTTTGTCTGATATTTTTCGGCGATTAAATTAAATTTTTCCGTTTTACTTTTAGATATTTCAGCGGTAGCCACAAAATCAAATAAAGTTTCTATGGCCGCATTCTCCAATAATGGCATCGTAGTTTTTACAAAAGCACTGGTATTTAAAATCAGTATCAAACCAAGTTTATGTAAATCTTCCAACAAATTTTTTACACCAACAAACATTGGGGCCTTACTTTTTAATTCAGCGTAAGAACTCTGATCTTGAATCTTTTTTTCATCCGACTCACTTAGTCTAAGATGTAAATATTTTTTAACTTCTTCATGATAATTTCCGGTGTACATCTCTTGATACATCGCCGCACTCACTCCAGGATGTCTTTCTGTAAAATATTTTTGAGCAATCCCCATGGAATCAAACAAGACTCCGTCCATATCAAAAATTATTATTTTCTTATTCATAAATTTAATCTGTTTAAATAGTTGTTAAATTATAACATTAAAAAAGCCCCGGCGTACATCACGTATACCGAGGCCCAACTGCAAAAGAAACATGTTATCGTTGTGATAAATTTTTGCTTTGTTTAATATTGTACCAAGACCAAATCATTTTGACTATAAAAGATTTATTCTCTTTGCCCTGACAAATACTGCAAGATTCTTTACTTTCTAAATTAGTGTTTAAATAAAGTTTGTTATGAAAATTATTATCTAAATAATAATCACCAATTTTTATTCCGCTTAATTCTATAACTTTCCCATCCTTGCCAGACAAAAGAGTTAAAGGGTGGTTCTCATTATGCCATCTAACTGAATTAGCAAAAGCTACAATCTCACCAGCATAATAACTAGAACCCATAAACGCTAAAACTACTAAAATAACTAAATAAACTTTTTTCACTTTTTTTCTCATCTTTTAAATTGTTAAAAATACTACAAACATTACTACGCAAAGACTGCGTTTTTCTTCATTTACAAAAAATAACTCCTATTAAATAGGGGTTATTCTTTTATGGGTGCCTATCGGGAATCGGACCCGAAATAACAGGACCACAACCTGCTGTGTTACCACTACACCATAGGCACCATACCATATCTTAAATAATCTGATTACTATTTATCGTCTTCTTCGTCTTCATCACCACCATGACAATCATGATCACAATGACTACAATCGCAACCACCACCAAAGCCCAAAAGTTCATCCATCTTAGCAATTTCTTCTGGTGTTAATTCCTCTTCATTCTCATTTTTTACGTCTTCCATAGAATTAAAAATTAATTATACGTACGCCCGGGGGGAATCGAACCCTCGTAATCAGCTTAGAAGGCTGGTGTTCTATCCATTGAACTACGGGCGCATACTTTTATTTACCAAAATCTTCCTAGATTCTACAAGATATTGCTATATAAGTCAATTATCTAAAAATTAGGAAAAATCTCTTTGCTTCCAAGCTTCAAAAATCAAAATAGCGGCTGAAACAGAAACGTTTAGAGAATCAATTCCTGATTTCATAGGAATTTTAATTATCTCATTAGCTGCCTTAAGCCAATCTTCACTCAAACCGGTCGCTTCAGTACCCAACAAAATAGCTGAAGACTCTTTATAGTCAGCATCGATATAATTTTTTGCTCCAATTAAAGCTGCTGCAAAAACTTTAATTTGATTTTCTTGAATAAATTTAATAGTATTTTCTCGACTAGCCACTATTGCTGGTAATCTAAAAATTAAACCCTCGCTAGCTCTGACTACATTCGGATTATAAATGTCAGTTTGTTCATCATTAATAATTATTGCATCCACGCCGGCCGCATAAGCGCTACGAACAATCGCACCGAGGTTGCCAGGCTTCTCCACGGCTTCCAGAATGACGAAGAGCGGATTTTTTTTCACTTTGAGTGTCTCTAGTTCTAAAGTCTTCGGTTGTGCCACAGCGAGCACTCCAGCGGCTTTTTCCTTATAAGAAATTTTTTTATAAACCGCCTCAGAAACATAAGATGTTTTAATATCCGAAAAATCAGTTAATTCATCACCAACAATCTCTGGACAAATAAAAATTTCTGAGATTATAATTCCCCCTTTTAAAGCTTCTTGAATCTCTCTTAAACCATCAATAATAAAAAGTCCTTGTTTTTTACGTTCTCGACTTTTTTCTTGAAGTTTAACAACATTCTTAATGCGAATATTCTGTTCACTTGAAATTATTTCCATATTAGTTATTATAACATACTGATTTTATGTTATACTATATAAGAATAAATACAATATTATGCCTATACCACAACTAAAAACTCACACTGATTTTACTCAAGAAGCTTTAAAATCTTGGAAGAAGTCACCTCATAAAAAATCCATTTGGAAAAAAATTTGGCTAAATCGCAAACGATTATTAGCGCTTTTAACAATTTTTATTGCTTTGATTGCCTTAGTTTCTTTTGTTGGAATTATTATTATTAGTCGTGACTTACCAAATCCAAATCAACTAATTAACCGTGAAGTAGCTCAAAGCACTAAAATTTATGATCGAACCGGCACTCATGTTCTATATGAAATTCACGGCGAACAAAAAAGAACTTTAGTGTCTCTTAATCAAATTCCTTTGTATGCCAGACAAGCGAGTATTGCAATTGAAGACAAAGATTTTTACAAACATGGCGGCTTTAGTGTTTGGGCGATGATTAGAACCACAATCACTAACGTTATTTATCAACGTTCCGCTGGTGGCTCCACTTTAACTCAACAATTTATTAAGAATGCTATCTTAACTAATGAAAAATCCATTACCAGAAAAATTAAAGAACTTATCTTAGCACAGCAAATTGAAAAGAAGTTTTCTAAAGACGAAATTTTACAAATGTATCTTAATGAAATTCCTTATGGCTCTAATGCTTACGGTATCGAGGCAGCTAGTCAAAAATATTTTGGTAAAGATGTAAAAGATATTAGCTTAGCTGAAGCGGCGCTACTTGCTTCACTACCTCAATCACCTAGTCGTTATTCTCCTTACGGTCCTAATAAAGATCTACTACTTGGTCGCAAAGATTATGTTTTAGATTTAATGGCGGAACAGGGTTATATTTCTGAAGTAGAACGTGATAACGCTAAAAAGGAAGAATTAAAGTTTCAAAGACCAGAGGCCAGCATTACTGCCCCACACTTTGTGATGTATATTAAGAGTTTATTATCTGATAAGTATGGTGAAAAAACTTTAGAGCAGGGTGGTTTAAAAATTATCACCACCATCGATTATGATAAACAAAAAATTGCCGACGAAGTTGTTACTGAAAAAACTAAAAACTACCAAACAAAGTATAACGCCAACAACGCCGCTTTAGTAGCAATTGATCCTAAAAATGGTCAGGTACTTGCGATGGTTGGTTCTCGTGACTATTTTGATGACAGTATCCAGGGACAAGTAAATGTAGCCACTAGCTTAAGACAACCGGGTTCATCTATTAAACCAATTGTTTATGCCTCTCTATTCGAGAAAGGTTATACACCAGACACTATTTTATATGATGTTGTTACCAACTTTTCCACAGACTCTTCACAACCATATATTCCTCATAACTACAATTTGAAAGAATATGGTCCAGTTAATATTCGCAAAGCTTTAGCTGGTTCTTTAAATATTCCGGCGGTTAAAGCTCTTTATTTAACCGGTGTAAACAGCGTAGTAGAATTAGCACATGCGATGGGATACACATCCCTTAATGAAAAAGACTTAGGATTATCTTTAGTGTTAGGTGGTGGTGAAGTAAAACTTTTAGAACACACTAATGCTTACAGTGCTTTTGCCAGAGACGGACAAGTAAGTGAAATTACTACTATCTTAAAAGTTGAAGACAAGGACGGAAAGACTTTGGAACAATACCAAACTAATACTAAAAATGTTATCACTTCTCAAACCGCTAGATTAATAAATAGTGTATTGTCAGACAATGCGGCTCGCTCATTTATCTTTGGTGAAAAAAACAGCTTAGTCTTAGGTGATAGGCCGGTCGCCGCTAAGACCGGTACCACTAATGATTATCATGATGCTTGGGCGATTGGTTATACACCATCACTTGTCACTGGTGTTTGGGTGGGTAACACTGACAACAAACAGATGAAACCTGGTTCTGATGGTAGTGTTCTGGCCGCTCCAGTTTGGAAAGCCTTCATGAGTGGGGCTTTAGCTGGTACACCGGTTGAAGCTTTTAAAGAGCCTGATGTTAAAAAAAGTGGCAAAGCAGTAATTGATGGTGAGTTACCAATTGTTGGTACCACCCCAATTGATACTCGTAGTGGTAAGACCGCTAGTGCTAATACTCCGACTGAATTTATTGGCACTAAAAACATTTACGACAATCATTCCATTCTATACTACGTTGATAAAAACGATCCACTAGGTCCTGTGCCAAGTAACCCCGCCAACGATCCTCAATTTGTTGGTTGGGAATCAGCTATTACTGAATGGGCTAAAAAGAATAACGAGTTTGTTTCAACTTCGACTCCAGTAATAATTGATACCGCTAGTTCTACGGCGACTTCAACTGAATTGATTTCTACCACTACAAATGAAACTGCTACTAGCACAAACTAAATAAAAAAAACCGCTCAAATTAATGAGCGGTTTTTTATTTGATTTCTTATTTATTGTCTAATTGGCATAACCACATAAAGATAATCATCCTCTTTATCCGCAGTTAATACACAAGGGGTATTATTACTTACTACTTTAAGCATTACCTTGTCACTAGTAATATTATTTAAACCATCAACTAGATAACGATAATTAATAGCTACTTCATTATCAATGCCGGTAATTTCAGCTTCAACATCAACTCGACTTTCGCCACTTTGACCAGATGAAGCAGAAATAATAATTTTATTATTTTTGAATTCTAAATTAACATCATTAATTCCGGTTTTAGAAAAAATTGCCACCGCTTTAACGGCTCGTGATAAATTTTGCTTACTAGTTATAATTTCAGTTTTACTTTTATCAGGAATAATTTGTCGGTAATCAGGATATTGTCCATTTATTAAACGAGATACTAATTCTACTGAATCGATAGTAAATAAAATTTGGTTATCAGAAATAGAAATTTTAACTTCACCGTTTTGTTCAAAATTTAAATCTTCACTATTATAATTACTTAAAATTCTAAGAACCTCTTGAACGGTACGGGCTGGTACAATTAATTTTTGATTATTAAAACTATTATTGGATTTCACTTTAATGGTTTTTTCCGCTAAACGATAACTGTCGGTAGCCACTAAAGTTAATTTGTCATCTTCAAAATTAAATAAAACACCAGATAACTCAATTCGGTTTTCACTGTTAGACACCGCAAAGGAAACACTGTTTAAAGCTTTCTTAAGTTCACCAACACTACAAGAATAATAATTATCTTGAGCGACACTAGGAATGAGTGGAAACTCTTTAGCCGATTCTCCCTTAACTTTGGTTTTAAAATTTTCACACTCTATTTTTAATTCACCATCAACTTCTTCAATCTCAACATTCTCACTAGGAAGCAAGTTAACATACTCAGTAATAATTTTAGCGTCAACTGTAAATTCCCCATCTTCCTCAACTTTTCCCCTGAGCTTGTGGATGATTCCAATTTCTAAATTAGTACTAATTAGTTCTATAGTGTTTTGATAAGCCTTAATTAAGATGTTGCCAAGAATTGGTAAATTAATATTTTTACCTGTTCCGTGACTAACTATTAGAAGTCCTTTTTTTAAGTTTTCTTGGACGCTGATTAATTTCATATTATATTATTTAATATATATTTATATATAAATAATAATAACAATAAGGGGGTGGATAAAACTGGGTTGTTATTATTTTTTGGCTATACTTGGTGATTAAAGACACTTATTAACTGTTGATTAACTATTAACTTCTTGTGGTGTAAAAGTGGTGTAAAAGTTAATAAAAAAATTTAATTTTTTTTATTCACAATTGATACAATATTCATCCACAGAGTAAGTCACAGGAAAGTGGTAGTTGTTAACTAGTTATCAACAAGTTGTTCTATGAATTGGAAAACAATTGTTTAATAGAAGCAATCTCTTGCTTCACCTTTTCATTTTCATTCTCTTTGATTTCTCGACTGATTTTGTTATAAGCGTGCATGGCGGTGGTATGATCTCGGCCACCCATTTCGTGTCCAATACTTGGATATGAAGTTTTTATTTCTTCACGCATTAAATAAATAGCGATTTGTCTTGGCCAAACCAATTCTTTTTTACGACTGTTACCAATTAAATCTTTAGAACTAATATCGTAAAAGCGACAAACAGCGTCAAGAACCTCTTTATTTGATAAAGATTTTGTTTGAGTGTTAGCTACAAAATCAGATAAGATTTCTTTAACACTTTTTTCAGTAACATCAATATTTTTGATTTGATGAACAGCGATAATTTTATTAAGTAAACCTTCTAATTCACGAATATTGTTTTGAACACTTTTTGCCAAGATATCCAAAATCTCTGGTTTAAGGGGAAAGTCTTTTTCTAATGATCTCTTCTCTAGGATAGCAATCTTAGTTTCCATGTCTGGTTTTCCAACATCAGCCACCATACCAGATTCAAAGCGAGAAATAAGACGAGCCTCAATCGCTGGTAATGATTTTGGCGGACGATCAGAAGTTAAAACTATTTGCTTATCACCTTGTTGTAATTCATTAAAGGTATGAAAAAATTCTTGTTGAGTGCCGTCTTTACCGCCCATAAACTGAACATCATCAATTAAAAACAAATCAACATTACGATATAAATTTTTGAATTCTTTAGCTTTTCCAGAGTGAACAGCTTGAATATAATTGTTGGTAAATTTTTCAGAAGTAGTATATAAAATACGGTCAGTTTTTTTAGAAACCTCATTACCAATAGCTTGAAGTAAATGTGTTTTTCCAAGACCAACGCCACCGTAAATAAATAATGGGTTATAGGCCTTTCCTAAATTGTTAACAACCGCCCAACAAGCAGCATAGGCTAGTTCATTATTTTTACCAACAATAAAGTTTTCAAAAACATAACGTGAATTAAGACCAAATTTATTATCATTTCCACTTTTTTGTGGAGCTTTTGGTTTATCACCATCATTTCCCGGAAGTTGTTTCTGCTGATCATTATTATTGTCTGAAGAGCTAACAGCCGCATTTTTAACCGGTTCATTAATCACGGTTTGTCCGCCAGTTTTTTTAAGTTCAACCTTATAAATGATATTTACTTTTTGTTTTAAAACGTTTTCTAAAGCACCTTGAATATTTTTATGATATTTTTCTTCTAACCATTTCTTAATAAAAGCGTTTGGCACACAAACAATTACTTGCCCATTTTCAATAGACGAGATAAAGGTGTTTTTAAACCAGGTAATAAAATTAGCTCTTGATAAGCTGATTTCGATTTCACCTAAAGCCGATTGCCAAATTTGTTCGTAGGGCATAGAATTTTTTTGTTATGTTTTCATTATATTTGATAAATTTTCTTATAACAAGCACCAGCTTGTTCATAATATGTTAGTAAGTTGTTGATAACTAAAATATAAAGCAATATAAACTAATATTGACCTTTAAAAATAAAAGTGTTAGAGTATATTAGAATTTAAAATTTTAAAAATTATAATGTTTATATGCCAAAGAGAACATATCAACCAAACAAAAAAAGAGCTAGCGCAAAACACGGCTTTTTGCATAGAATGGAAACTGAAGACGGCCGCGCAGTTTTAAAGAGAAGACGCGATAAAGGAAGAGCTGTTTTATCCAAATAGTAATCTTTTTAATTTAATGTTGGCGAAAAAATGCCGCCTAAAAAAGAATAAAGAATTTGATTTGGTTTTTAAAGAAGGTAAAACTGTTTACGGTGGTGTCTTAGGAATAAAGATGCGTGTAAACGAATTAGGCGTTAATCGCTTCGGAGTATTACTTAGCACTAAAGTTAGTAAGTTAGCGGTAGTGCGCAATCTTTATAAGAGAAGAATCAAGAGTATTCTTAAACAAGAAGATTTAAAAATAAAGACTGGATATGATTGCGTGGCTATTGTTTTGCCAGCAATTAAAAATAAAAACTATCAAGAAATTGAAGCAGAAATAAAAACTGCTTTTAATAAATTAAAGTTCTATAGATAATATAGGGCTTTAATTGTATTTATGAAAAATTACCTAGATTTATTTCTTAGAAAATTAGCAGTTAAAGCAATTAAGCTTTATCAAAGAACACTATCTTTGGACCATGGCCCTCTTAAAGGCTTGTATCCACACGGTTTTTGTCGTTTCTACCCAAGTTGTTCACAATATGGCTTAGAGGCGGTGGAAAAGTATGGTATAATCAAGGGAGGTTTTAAGGCAATGTGGCGAATCATTCGTTGTAATCCTTGGAATAAAGGTGGTAATGATCCACTTATCTAATAAAAAATATTTTATTTATTCTTTATGTCTTATCTTTATCAAATTATTTGTTATCAACCAATTTTAAATTTGTTAGCTTTTTTGTATAACAATACAGCTGATTTGGGGGTTGCCATTATTTTACTTACCGTGGTAATCAAATTAGCTTTGTGGCCCTTGTCTCAAAAAGCGATTAAATCACAAACAGAACTGCAAGCCATTCAACCAAAGATAGAGGAATTAAAGAAAAAATATGCTGATAATAAGGCTGAGTTAGGACAGGCCACAATGAATCTTTATAAAGAACATAAAATTAATCCTTTATCTTCTTGTTTGCCATTGCTTATTCAACTACCGTTTTTATTTGCTGTATTTAGAGTACTAAGATCTGGTTTACAACAAGATTTAGGTTTGGTTTATTCTTTCATGGCTAAACCAGAAAATTTTCACACCCTTTCATTTGGTTTCATGGATTTAAGTAAGCCGGTTATTTATTTAGCGGTTTTAGCGGGTATTGCTCAGTTTATTCAAAGCAAAATGATGCTTTCTAAAAATAAAAAGGCTAATATTAGCAAAGAAGTTGCAAATACTGAAGATAGCATGACTAATATCATGAATAAACAAATGACTTATATATTCCCGGTAATGACAATTGTTTTCGGTTTGTCTCTTCCTGGAGGTCTAACTCTTTATTGGTTTATGTTTACCGCTTTAACAGTATTGCAACAATTCTTAGTTTTAAAAGATAAGAAAAGTACAACGTTATCTGGACCAATCGAAGGAGAAATAATTAATTAAAGTTTTATTGGGTATAAAAAAACAGGGCCTATAGCCCTGTTTTTTATTTGATTATTCAAAACTGCGATCTTTACCAACTACCACATTCAACTTTCCAGCAATAATATTGATATCAGCTGGTGTTTTTATCTCAATTATATCGTCAAGGATTAAGGGGTGATGTTCATTACTAATTTTTAATTTGCTAACAGATAAGAAGCTCAAATCTTTTCCTTTATTTTTAATGTAAACATCAAGTTTACCATCAATCGGATTAACTTTAATGTTTTTATCGTCATTAGCAGAGCTTTTTAAGTTAAAAACACTAATAGTCCCCTTTTCTTGAGGCTCGATTATGTATTCACCATTGATATCAATAATGGATCCCTGGCTTTCAATGGTAGCTTTATTTAAAAAATAATAATTGTTTACAATGCCTATATCAATTTTTTTAACACGACGTGCTAATAAGATATTACAAGCCTCTTCTTCTTTTTTAATTCCTAAAGAATCGGCTATAGAATTATCATCTCCAATAGGAATAATAGAAAATAGGATGTTTTTTTGAAAAAAGCCGTATAATTCATTATCAATTACTGCTCCAATTATTTTATTAACGGTTTGGTTGTTACCAACAGCAATAATTGTTTTAGCGCCACTCTTTATTTCATTTTGAATAACATCGCGAATATTTTTTATAGCACCTAGTCTGATAATCTTTCCATTTAAGCCTAAATCGGTCAAACGAATTTCTACCCGATTCAAAACCCGGCTATACTTGTTTTTATTCAAGTAGTCATCGTATATATAAATATTCATACATTTAGATCAGTATATGCTTTTTAGGCTTTATATATACGTTTATTCTGTTTCAGCCTCATCTTCAGAAAGCTCTTCTTGTGCCTCTTGGTGACGAGAAGGTTTTCCGCTATTTGAAACATAAATAATTTGTCCATTAATAATAGCCCCTTTTTCAATAGAGATTTCGGAGTAATTAATATCACCAATGATTTTGGCTGTTGGACCAAGAGCTAAATATTGATGAATTTTAAGAGTGCCCCTTACTTCACCGTTAATAATAGCGTCAGCAGCCTCAATATTAGCCACCACCTTTGCTTTGTCGCCGATGAATAAGTTAGCCTCAGTTCTTAAATTCCCTTCCAACTGTCCTTCAACCACGATATTACCTTCTCCGTGGAAATTACCTTTAACTTTGATAGAGGCGCCAATAATTGTTTCAGCATCTCTAAATTTTTCTGGTTTGTTGTCTTTTGTAAACATAGTTTTAAGAACCCCGCTAAGTTTTAACTCTAGGGGTTATAAAATAAGAGTAAATCTATAAATCAATTGTATGGTACTTATAAATCTTTGTCAAAGATTTGACTTAAAAGGATAAAAAAAATATAGTTATTAAATAGTCCCCGTAGTTTAATGGATAAAACAAGAATCTCCTAAGTTCTAGATCCAGGTTCGATTCCTGGCGAGGACACATAAAAATAATTATTGACTATTATAATGAATAAGTTATTATGTAGTAGTTATTGCTGGGGCCATTAGCTCAGTTGGCTAGAGTACTTCCATGGCATGGAAGGGGTCAAGGGTTCGAGTCCCTTATGGTCCACTAATTAAGAAGTCTGTTTAGACTTCTTTTTTGTTTTCAAAAGTGGCTGTTCTTCAAGGAACACATGGCGTTATAAAGATATACCCAGGAGCTGTGTATAAACTGTGTAATTAAACTATGTTCTTCAAGGAACAAAGATTTTATATTAAATATTAGCCAAAATATATCAAACAAGCCGTTAACAGGCTAGTTTGGAAAGTTTGCTAAAATAGCCAAAAAAACGTATAATTAAGATTAATTAATTATTTAAATGTTTATATTATGATTTACGATACAATTATTATCGGCTCTGGACCGGCTGGCATGACTGCAGCTATTTTCGCCACCAGAAGAGAGATGAAAACATTGGTTATTGGTCGAGAACTGGGTGGCCAAATAATTTGGGCGGGTGAAATTGAAAACTATCCTGGTTTTAAGAGTATTCAAAACTATGATTTTATTGAACGTTTACGAGATCAAACCGTTGCTTGTGGCGCGGAACTAAAAGAAGCAGAGGTTCAAAAAATTGAAAAAATAGATGATGATACTTTTAAAGTTATCACCAACAAAGAAGAGTTTTTAACTAAAACAATTATTTTAACAATTGGTCTATCGCCTCGTAGATTGGCAGTAACTGGTGAAATTGAGTTTAGCGGTAAAGGGGTTTCTTATTGTGCTAATTGTGACGGCCCTTTATATAAAGGAAAAACAGTAGCAGTTGTTGGTGGTGGTAACGCCGCTTTTGATGCTGCAGAAGTTTTATCAAAAATTGCTAGTCAGGTTTATTTATTACATCGCAATAAAGAGTTTAAAGCTTTTGACGCTATTGTTTCCGAAGTTTCTCATCGTGAAAATATTAAAATGTTAAGCGATGTGAAAATAAAAGAAATTGCTGGTACCAATAAAGTAGAAAAAATAATTTATGCTAATAATGAAAACCCAGAAGTTAATGAAGAAATAAATCTTGATGGCGTATTTATAGAAATAGGGCGTATTGCCCACACTGATTTAGTGGTTGATTTTGTTGATCGTGATGAAAAAAATCAATTAATAGTTAACAATCGCATGGAGACTAAAACTCCTGGTATTTTTGCGGCTGGCGATGTTGCTAATGCTAGTGAGTTCAAACAAATTTCAGTGGCGACCGGCCAAGCAACAATTGCTGCCTTAGCAGCTTACAAATATTTACAGAGTAAAGATAGTTCTCGAACAGCAGCTAATTATTATTAATTCTTTAATTACAGTTTTTACTGTATAATATAAAAGAGATTAATATTATTTTTTATGAATAACGCTAAAATAAATTTAATAGCTGCTGACATGGGTTACGGACATCAAAGAGCCGCTTACCCATTAATGGATATTGCTAAAGACAATCAAATAGTTTCTATTAATAACTATGATGGCGTTCCAGAATGGGAACAAAAATATTGGGAAAACAGTTTGAAGTCTTATGAACAAATTTCTAGATTAAAAAAGATTCCTTTACTTGGTTCTCTAGTTTTTTCAGTGATGGATGCTTTTCAAAAGATTGATCCTTTTTATCCTAAGCGTGATTTATCAAAACCAACTACTCAAGAAAAGTTTTTTTATCGAGTAGTTAAGAAAGGATTAGGTAAAGACTTGGTAGAAAAATTAAATAAAACTAATTTACCATTTTTAACTACTTTTTTTGTGGCTGCTTATTTTGCTGAAGCTCAAAAATACAACGGTGATATCTACTGTGTTATTTGTGATACCGACGCTTCTAGATCGTGGGCTAATTTAGATTCAGATGATACCAGGGTTATTTATTTATTGCCTAGTGAAAAAGTTCGTGAACGTTTTTTAATGTACGGCGTCCCTGAAAAAAACTTAATCGTTACCGGCTTTCCATTACCAAAGGAAAACATCGGTGAAAACAAAGAAATATTAAAAGCAGACTTAGCCGTTAGATTAAGTTTGTTAGATACTAAAGGGGTTTATTTTGAAAAGTATTCCTCTTTAATAAAAAACTATTTACCAGAAAAAACTGTCACTCGTCCACTTACTATTACTTATGCGGTCGGTGGTGCTGGTGCTCAAAAAGAAATTGGTTTAGTTATTTTAAGAAATTTAAAAGATAAAATAGTGGCTGGTAATTTAGCCGTTAATTTAGTGGCTGGTAATCGTCCAGAAATAAAAAAATATTTTGAAGACGGAATTAAAGAACTAAATTTAGATACCAACATTAATATAAAAGTTATTTTTGATGCTGATAAGGTGGGTTATTTCAAAAAATTTAATCAAGCTTTACGAAGCTCTGATATTCTTTGGACAAAACCATCGGAACTTTCTTTCTACTGTGCTTTAGGTTTGCCAATTATTATGTCTCAACCGGTTGGCTCTCAGGAAGATTTTAATCATGAATGGTTAATTAACTTAGGTGCTGGTATTGATTCTTATGATCCAGAACACGTTGAGGAATGGTTGCCAGATTTACTTGAGTCTGGACGTTTAGCTCGAGCGGCGATGGATGGTTTTTTAAATGCCGAATCAATGGGAACTTATAACATTGAAAAACTTTTTGATAAATAAATTATGTCTTGGTTTTTGATTGCAATTTTATCTTACTTTTTATTAGCGATTGTTAATTTAACGGATAAGTTTTTAATTGATAATGTTTTGCGTAGTAGTAAAACTTATGCTTTTTTGGTTTGCTCTTTAGGCTCTTTAGTCTTTTTAGCGGCTCCTTGGTTTTTGCATTATCCAGGAGCTTTTTTATTAGGGGCCAATTTTCTTACGGGGGCCATTTTTGCAGCCGCAATTTTCTTTTTATATGAAGCTTTGCGTCGCGGTGAAGCCGCTAGAACAATTATTTTAATTGGTGGCTTAATCCCAGTTTTTTCAACAATTATTAGTTGGTTATTTTTAGGAGACACCTTTGTAAAAGAGCAGTTATTTGGGTTAGTCTTTTTATTACTAGGTATTTTTTTAATTGCTTTTTTGCCAGGTAGACATTCTTTCTGGGAAAAACTTTGGCTTAGTTTGCGTTCAGAAGATTATAAAAAAAATTCAGTATTATTAATTATCTTAGCATCTTTTTTTTATGCCTCTTTTTTTACCGCCACTAAATATGTTTATGCAAGCCAAGATTTTTGGAGTGCTTTTATGTGGGTTCGTTTGGGTGCTTTTATTTCAGTTTCATTTTTTCTGCTCAATAAAAAAAGTCGAGTGGAAATTATTAAAAATTTAAAAGGTGATGATGGTAAGAAACATAAAAATAAAAATATATTTTTATTTTTATGCAATCAAGGCCTCGGTTCCATTAGTTTTATTTTACAAAACTATGCTATTTTTTTGGGACCAGTAGCATTAATTACCGCTCTTCAGGGTGTCCAATATGCTATTATGTTATTTTTAGCTTTCTTCTTGGGATTTTTCTTTAAAGAATATAAAGAGAAATTTACCTGGAGAAATTTAATTCAAAAAATTGTAGCTTTAATATTTATTAGTTTAGGTTTATATCTAATTGCTATTTACGTTTAACAGTATGACCAAAAAGAAGAAAATTATTTTGTCAGTAATTGCCATTTTGATGGCAATTCTTATTTATGTTGTATTAGCAGTTAAGGTTTTAAATCACTTCCCAAATAAAATAGATTTAAAGCACCGCTCTGGTGAATTTGGAGCTACCTTTTCTAAAAAGTTCTGTGAAGAATTAGGTTTGAATTGGCAAGAAACCTATATTGCTATTTTAGATGACCTCAAGGTTCGTAATTTAAGATTACCGGCTTACTGGGATGAGATTGAGCCAGACGAAGGTACTTATAATTTTAAGGATTTTGATTATATGGTTAGTGAGGCTGATGCCCGTGATGCTAATTTAATTATTACCGTCGGCCGTCGTCAACCTCGTTGGCCAGAATGTCATAGTCCGGCCTGGATTAACAACAAGAGCACGGAGTTGGCTCAAGATAGCCTTTTAAAGGTTATCAAGGAAACTGTCTTAAGATACAAAGGAGATACTCATGTAAAAAATTGGCAAGTAGAAAATGAGGCCTTTTTAGGTACCTTTGGTGTTTGTCCAGCTTTCGATAAGAATTTTTTGCAAAAAGAAGTTGATCTTGTTAGATCACTTGATTCTCGTCCGATTATTATTACTGGATCTGGTGAGATGAGTATGTGGCGCAATGAAAAACAAATGGGTGATGTTTTTGGCACCACAATGTATCGAGTTGTTTATAATAGTTGGGCTGGTTATGTTCGTTATTTTTTTCCGTCTAGTTTTTATAATTTAAAAGCTCGCTTGGCCGGAATTAATCCTAGCGATGCTTTAATTATAGAACTTCAAACCGAGCCCTGGGTGCCACAAGGTAAGATGATTTATTTAACAGTTGATCAGATAAATAACTCAATGAGTGTTGAGCAATTAAAAGCTAACTTACAGTATGCTTTAAATGTTCATTTTAAACAGGTTTATGTTTGGGGTGTGGAATGGTGGTACTGGCAAAAACTTTACGGTAACCCAGAATATTGGAACATTGGTAAAACTATTTTTAATTAGTCTTGTAGAGTAATAATATCTAAAATTTTATTTGATTCGTTATCCACCCAATCTTTAAAAAGCCGCCCCGGTTCTTCCGAGCGGTTTTTTTGACTGGCTAAAGCTAAGTCAATATTAAAGAAAGAATCTGTTACTACTAATTTAGCACGAACCGCGTCGTGAGCATTACACAACTGTTCATAATGGTTTTTAGTTGGCACCATTAGAATATTCTTTTGTAAGTAAGCCGCTTCACAAATAGATTCAAAGCCACCAGTGGAAATATAAGTAGAACAATCTTGAAGCAAATCTAAAAACTTTTGACCACTAATTGGATAGAAATTTAAATTTGGACCAAAAGCCTTAACGGTTGTTTCGCCCTTTTTGTCCCAGAAAGCTTCAATTTTTTGTTCTGGGTGAGCTGTTGCCCAAACTTTTATTTCATCAAAGCAACCAGGGTTTAACATATATGACAAAATAAAATCTTCTTTTTTAGGAATCAATTTTTTAACATCAGCTCTTATAAGTGGTGGGCAAACAAATAAATTGCGATTAGGGACGTCAATTTCTTTGGTAAATGACAGAGCCAAAAGAGCCTTAGAGCCATAAGAAGTTAAATGGTTATAAAATACAAAGTATTCATAATCTTTTAAGTGTCCTTCTGGTCTTTTAAAAATAGGATGTTCTACAAAAAACTGATGACCAATTGAAAAACAGGTAACCTTATTCTTAAAGAATAAATTATGAAGTCCACAAAGAGGTTCAAAAAAATTAATTACTACATCAGGCTTCGAATCTTTATATAATTTATGAATTGTTTTTAGACTTTTAATATAAGCTCTTAAGCGGAAGAGATTGAAAATAATACTTTTACTGAAATCAATTCCAGTACCTTCCTTATTAATTAAAAAGTAAGGACTGCGAATAAAGTGGATTGGTGCTTTAATGCTTTCTATATAAAAATCAGGAATCTTTCTGACAGGGCTTTGATTCATGACCACTCCAATAATTTCGTGACCACGACTACGCAACTCTTCAGCAATTGAGAGTGATTGTGTTAAGTGTCCCCGCCCCTCACTTTGTACAAAAAATAGGTATTTCATAAAAATTTGTTTATATGATAATTATGGCAACATTTATTTTCTTTGGCAAATCTATAAAAAAAGACCTTGACGAAAGTCAAGGTCTTTAGGTGTGAGCGGGTAGGGGGAATCGAACCCCCATCCTCAGCTTGGAAGGCTGATATAAAAAACCATTATACGATACCCGCTTGATTTACATATCATAACCGAAGTTTGGTCTCTAGTCAACAGGCTATTTGGTGTCTTTGATTATAAACAAAAACGGGAAAGCAGAACAGATAAAAACAGCAGTAGCCACAAAAACATAAGGAATTGGTAAGAATATTAAAACAACCAAAGATAATAATGAACCAACTAAATAACCAAAAGGAATGGCAGTTCTAAAAATATTAATTTTATCAACGTCTTTATTTTTAACATTTTTAAAGAAATAAGATTCACGCATGGCTTCTACTAAGGCAGCACCAATACGACTCATAAATAATAAAGTAGACCAAAACCAAAAATTAGTTGAAGTGCTAACTGAAAAAATACACAGACAAACGATTAGAATTGCAAAACCTAAACCAAACATTTCTTTTTCGCCAATGTATTTATCAGCAATAAAACCGGCTGGAATTTCTACAAATAAAAATGGTATTAGCATTAAAGAAAACATTAAACCAAGTTCTGTCCAAGAAAAACCTAAAAAGCGATTAAGATAAATAGGAATAAAAACCGTGGTGGCATTAAAGAAAACATTAAGCAGCATCGCCAACCAAAAAGCGCCTCTTAAGTTATGGTTTTTGTACATCTCTTTTAAGGATTTAATAAGGGATGTTTTATAGTTTTGATGGCCGTTTATTTGAGAACCTTTAACTATGAATATTAGTAAGAAAGGAAAGATTAAAAAAGCTGAGCCCAAAAAAGCACCAGCGTAGCCATTTAAATTAATCAACCAAGCTGAAATTGATGGTGAAACAATCCAAGCAAAGTTAATAACGGTAAAATAAATAGCTCTAATTCGACCAGTTGAAGATAGGCTAGAAAAATTTTTAACAAAAATATCCATGTTTATCCAAATTAAATTAATGGCTATTTGCATTAAAATAAAGAATAAAAAAACAAAGACAGTTTGAGTGCTTAAGCCCAGGCCAGCTAAAGAAATTAAAAATATCAAAGAAACGAGACCGGTAGTTAAATAATTACCGAAAAATTTTATGATTCGAGGGAAAAATAAAATAGCAACTATTGAAATCAAATTAGCGATTATAAAAAACCAATTAACCATTGATAAGCTAACATGAGTTTCTAAAAAGCTAGACTGAATATAGGCCGGTAAAGCACCAGCAAGAGCCAGAAAAAAAGCCATTAGATACAAAATTATTAAATTATTTTTAGGTTTTTTCCAAAAGAGAAGATTAATCATGGGATGATTTTTTATAAATAAAAATAGCAATTATAATAATAATTAAACTGATAAATTGTGGCCAGCGTAGACCTAAAAAAATTGGAGTAGTGTCCACCTTAATAAACTCTAGAGAAAAACGTAGTATAGAATAAAGAGCTAAATAATAAGCTCCAATTTTCATGGCAACTTTTTTGGTTAAATTATTTTTTTGACGATATAAAATTGTTACTAAAAAAATAGTGATAAGCAACAACCCAAGACTCTCGTACAAAAAGGTTGGGTGAAAAAAGCTTTGATTAATAAAAGCTAGTGGTCGGTTTTGAATTTCAATTGGAATTCCCCAGGGTAGATTAGTTGGTAGTCCAAAAAGTTCTTGATTAAACCAGTTACCGAAGCGACCAATAGTTTGTCCCAAGGCTAGGCCAGGAACGACAATGGCCATTAGTTGCCAGAAGTTTAATTTATTTTTTTTAATAAATAAAAATAAAGTAATTGCCCCAGCAATAATAGCTCCGTGAATTGCTAGGCCACCTTCCCAAATTTTTATAATTTGGTTGGGATGACTAGAGTAGTAAGGAAATTCTAAAAATATTTCGTAAATTCGTGCCCCAATAATACCAAAGAGAACCAAATAAAAACTAAGATCCCAAATTTTTTCAGGGTCTATATTAAAACGTTTAGCTAAGATTAAGATTAAGATTAAGGCAGTAATAATGCCTAAAACAATAAAAAAACCGTACCAGTAAATAGTAATTATTCCTAAATGAAATAGGACTGGTTGAGGTAAGAAGTTATGAAGAAAAGAAAACATATGTGCGGGCGGAGAGACTCGAACTCTCAAGAGTTGCCCCGCTAGCTCCTAAGGCTAGTGCGTCTACCAATTTCGCCACGCCCGCGTAGTTATTATATTATCGGATTATTCTTATATTGTAAAGAATGTGATATAATAATAAAAAATAACTCTAAAAAAATATAATTATGAAAAAAATTTCATTCACTAAGTTCTTTAAAGAATTAACTATCTTTGACGTGCCATCAGTTGGTGGTAAAAACGCTTCTTTAGGTGAGATGTACCGCAAATTATCAGATAAAGGCATTAATGTCCCTAATGGTTTTGCGACTACTGCCGATGCTTATCGCTATTTTTTAGAAAGCACTGGTTTGAAAAATAAGATTAAGGATATCTTGAAAGATTTAAATACTAAAGATGTTCGTAATTTAATGAAACGCGGCGCTGCCGTTCGTGAGCTTATTCTAAAAACCGAACTTCCAGAAGATTTTAAAAAAGCTATTTTAATTTCTTACAAAAAATTATCCGCTGAAAGTAAGGTTAAAAATTTAGATGTAGCCGTTCGCTCTTCGGCTACGGCAGAAGATTTACCAGACGCTTCTTTTGCTGGGCAACAAGAAAGCTATTTAAATGTAGTTGGTGAAAAAGCTTTATTACACGCAGTTAGAATGTGTATCGCTTCTTTATTTAATGACCGCGCTATTTCTTATCGAACGGATAAAGGCTTTGATCACTTTTCTATTGCCTTATCAGTTGGTGTTCAGAAAATGGTGCGCTCTGATTTAGGAGCTTCTGGCGTAATGTTTACGATTGATACAGAATCTGGCTTTAAGAATGCCGTGCTTATTAATTCTATTTATGGCTTAGGTGAAAACATGGTTCAGGGTCGTGTTAATCCTGATGAATTTTATGTCTTTAAACCAACAATGGCTATTATTTATAAATCAATTGGGAAAAAGGCCTTAAGAATGATCTATGATCTAAAATCAAGATTAGCAGTTAAAAATATTCCTGTCTCACCAGCTGATCAACACAAACAATCAATTACCGATGAACAGGTTAAACAGTTAGCTAAGTGGGCAATGATGATCGAGACTCATTACAAACGCCCAATGGATATTGAGTGGGGTTATGATGGCAAAACTAAAAAACTTTATATTTTACAAGCTCGTCCAGAAACCGTAGAAAGTGTTAAAGATCGTAATTTCTTAGAGCGTTATATTATTAGTAAAAAAGGTAAAGTAATTATTAGTGGTCAAAGTGTTGGTAGCCGTATTGGAGAAGGGGTGGCTAATAGAATTATGTCTATCAAAGATATTAATGATTTTAAAAAAGGTCAGGTATTAGTTACTGATATGACCGACCCAGATTGGGAACCAATTATGAAAATCGCTTCAGCGATTGTAACTGATAAAGGTGGTAGAACTTGTCACGCGGCGATTGTGTCTCGTGAACTAGGAATCCCTTGTGTTGTTGGTACTAACAATGGTTCTACTAAAATTAAAAAAGGATCGCTTGTAACTGTTTCTTGTGCTGAAGGTGACGCTGGCTATGTTTATGAGGGTAAAATTCCATATAAAATAGAAAAGACCAATATTAAAGAGCTTAAGCGTCCAAAAACCAAAATCATGATGAATATTGCTGAGCCAGACTTAGCTTTCTCTTGTGCTCAGATTCCCAATGATGGTGTTGGGCTAGCTAGACTAGAATTTATTATTAATAATTATATAAAAATTCACCCTTTAGCTTTGCTTAATTACAATACCTTAAAAGATAAAAATGCTAAGAAGCAAATCGATGAACTTACAGTGGGCTATAAAAAGAAATCAGATTATTTTGTTGACCGTTTAGCTCAGGGCGTAGCGATGATTTCCGCTGCTTTTTATCCTAAGGATGTAATTGTGCGTTTATCAGACTTTAAAACTAATGAATATGCTAATTTAATTGGTGGTCGTGAATTTGAACCAATTGAATCTAATCCAATGATTGGTTGGCGTGGCGCTAGTCGTTATTATGCCCCATTATTCTTACCAGCTTTTGAGCTTGAATGCCAAGCTTTAAAGAGAGTTCGTGATGAATTTGGTCTTAAGAATTTAAAAATCATGATTCCTTTTTGTCGTACAGTTGAAGAAGGAAAGAAGGTTTTATCAATTATGGCCGCCAATGGCTTGAAGCGCGGCGTTAATGGCTTGGAGGTGTATGTGATGGCCGAAATCCCAGCCAATGTAATTTTAGCTGAACAGTTCTGTAAAATATTTGACGGCTTCTCTATTGGCTCTAATGATTTAACTCAGCTCGTATTAGGAATTGATCGCGATGCTGGTACTCTAAAAATTGAAGGTGTGGCCAATGAAAAGAATGAGGCAGTTAAAACTTTAATTAGATCACTTATTGCTACCGCTAAAAAGAATCATCGCAAGGTTGGTATTTGTGGACAAGGTCCTAGTGACTTCCCTGATTTTGCTCAGTTCTTAGCTGAACAAGGCATTGATAGTATTTCTTTAATACCGGATACGGTAATTGCTACTACAATGGCAATTGCTAAAACAGAAAAAACCAAGAGTCGCGCATTTATGTCATTTATGGTTTAGTATTAAACGAAAAAAAACACCCGAGCAATCTGCTCGGGTGTTTTTTTAAAGTATATAGATTTAAAAATTATTCTAAAACTTGGATTTTGGCTGTTTTAACGCCAAACTTAATAGCACTAGGACGGTCTTTCATCCAAACATCAACTCGGTTCGGGTGTTTAAGGTTCATGCGATCACGAACTGTAAAAACACGGTCACCAAATAAATCAGGAATTTTTACTTTAGTACCAATCTTTAGAAAGTTGGCCGCAATAGTATCTTCAACTCCGTGTTTACAAACATTAAAACCGGTGGCTGTAGTACAAGGAGAATCATCCGTTTGACCCACTTCAGAGTTATAGGCGGTAATTACGTGGACGCTGGTGCTTTTAACCTTCACAGGGGGCGTAGAAGTGCTTACAGGGGTGCTAGTTGCCTCAGTTTGGTCGGTAATTACTATATTATCGATAACTTTTTGGGCATTTAGCTCCATATTAGAACTTTTATTGACTTCCCCAAGATTTATTTGACCATCTTGAGCTGCTACCGTTTCGGCCGCTAATGCTGGTGTGAAAAACAATACAAATTGAAAGACACAAGCAATAAGCAAAAATAATAAAAAACTTTGCTTACTACTGAGAGGCACTATTTCCTCTCCAAATTTTTGAAGACGTTTTTTCATAAGTTTATATATTTGGCCGAAAATAAAAACCCGTTTTTATGGGTTAGTTTTTGCGACCTTTATTTATAGCATAGCTACCTTTCTAAGTCAAGTCTGGGCTGGGGATAAGTCATTGACATTATTTAGTAAATATGTTATACTTTTTTTAACTAAGAAAGCGAGTCTTGGTTAAAAAACAGAACATTCACAATCAAATAGTTATAAAAAATGAAAAAAATTGTATTTTTATTGTTAACAGTGCTCTGCGTTATAAGCGCTAAAGCACAAAAGTATGAAGAAACTCTTTCAAGAGTTGGTAACGAAATCAAATGCCTTCAAACTAGCTTAGATAAAGTTAATGATAGAATTTATTATCTAGAAGTAACTTTGGATGAAGAGCTGAGTGAAGCATTGGCTCATGGTGGTAAAAATTATTTACTATCAAAACATGATTTAAAACAATTACAGAAGGAGAAAAAGTTAGCTCCCGATGAACTCGTTAGACTAAAATCTGACAAAGCCTTAATTGAAGAATCTTTAACTAGACTTAAAAAAACTAGTTTAGGTATGATTGAGTATCGTGCTCAAGCTGATAGTAAATCTAATTTGCCAGAACAAATGGGGGCTCGTGAATACAATCGTAGAACCAGAGCTCAAATTTTCCGGATGTCAGAACCTAATGGTCAGGTCGCTTTATTTCGTGGACTTTTAATGAACGGTAAAATGGGTGTTGGCGAAAAAGCCACTTTTATTTTTAGCAATCGAGTTGTAAAAGACATTCCAGAATCATTTACCCTTGAACCAGGTGCAAAATTAGAAGTTTATTTACCAGCCGGTGAATACATCCTACAAGTATCTTGTGGAAGATATTTTCAAGAAAGTATTATTCACGTTGATCCCAGAAAGACACATTATTTCTGTAATGACTATGTTTACTTTGGTGCTCAAAAAGATTTAAGTGATTTTTAAAACATTAACCAAACAAAAAAGGACTATCAACAATGATAGTCCTTATTTTTTTACTTAAACTAAATTTATGGAGTTTTGGTTGTTCCGCCATTACCGGAACCATTACTAGCAAAAGGCAAATAATTAAAGACTGAGTAGGTGATAGCGTAAGCAGCAATCACAATTAGTAGTCCAATAATAGCATTCTTTAGTGAACTTTTAGCTTTCTTAATTTCATCTTCATTTCCTTGAGAAGACATCCATTTGAAACCGGCCATAATAGTTAGAGCTAAAAAAACAATACCTAAAAAGCCTAAAACAGTTTGAATCAAAACAGAAATAATAGTTGCTAAGTTGCTATTGCCACTTAAACCAGATGAGCCCATTAAAGCGGCGTCTTGCTTATTTAAGCCATCAGTTTCCACACTAGAACCTAAGGCAATTGGGGCAATAAGTAATTGACTAACAAATAAGAAAGCAATTGCTTTGAAATTGTTGAAGTTCTTCATCATATTTTTGAAATAAAAGTATTCTTAATAAATACCCAGACGGCGTAAGAGGAGATAACAACAATTAAACCAATTACGGCTCTAGTCATAGAATCTTTGGCTTTAGTTACACTCTGTTCGTTTCCTTGAGCGGTCATCCATTGATAGCCGGATAAAATAACGATGAAAATGAAAATGATACCCAAGATACTTAAAGCAACGCTAATGACAACACCTAGGCTGGTAGCCAAAGTAGTATCATCGGCTGTTTTGCTGTAAGGACCATAAGAAGCGGCGGCACTATTTAAGCGATCAATTGGTGACGCGCTTTCTTTAATCATCTGCGTAGAAGTAGCAAATACTAAACCGGGTAGAGCTAAAATTACCATTAAAACAACAATGTTGAGCCAAGATTTAAATTTTTTAACCATAAAGAGTTTAGCTAAATATTTTTAATAAAAAAGCGGTTAAAGCGTAGCTGCCAATAATAAAGATTAAACCAAGAATAACGTCGATAATATTTTCTTTAGCTTTAGCAACCTTAGATTCGTTACCACGGGCGGTCATCCAAGTAAAACCACTGTAGATTAATAGAGCAATGGCAATTACACCTAAAAAAGAAAATAAACCTGTAAGTAAAAGACCAATATAATATTCTGGAGTTTTTGTTTGATCGGTATAACCAGCTTGCTTGGCAAAGCCATTAAGATTGCTAGTAGAAGTAAAACCATCTTTAAGACCTAAGGCAAAAGATGGAGTAGCAACCAAAATACCACTAATTAAAATAGACGATAGTAAGTATTTAATTAAATTCAGTGGTTTAAACATATATAGTTATTACCCCATTGGGTTTTGTTGAACCGCATTTGGGTCTGTTTGGATATTGCTATCAATAAAATTTGTTTTATCTTTATCACCCTGGAACATATTAACTACGAAGAATGTTATGCCATAAGCAACGATACAAATAACTAAACCAATGATAGCTCTAGTTAGAGTGTCTTTAGCCTTATCTATTTGACTAGTATTACCTTGAGCAGTCATCCAATTAATACCAGCATAAATTGTCAGTAGCATGAATACTAAACCTAAAAGTGAAAAGATAATGCTTAACACTAGACCAACGTAATATTCTGGTGAGGCGGCGTTATTAATGGTGTAACCAGCTTTTTCACCCAAAGCATTAACCCCGCTATCTTTAGTAAAATCATAAGCAGCTTTAGCTGAAAAAATAGCTGAACTTAAGAAAATAGCGCTTAGCAATGTTAGGGTTAGCAGTTTTTTCATAATTATACTATTTAACTAACTGATTACCAACGAATATAGTTATTGAGTAGGCGGCAGTGACAATTACTAAACCAATAATAGCATTAATTAATAAATCTTTAGCCTTTTCAACTTGGCTGGAATTTCCCTGAGCAGTCATCCACAAAAAACCAGCATAAACAGTTAATATTAAAAAGATAATACCAACAAAGGATAAAAGTAAACCAACAATACCGCCAACCCGGTCAAGGATGGTTGTTCGAGCATTATCACTAGTTTGGCCTTTATAGGCACTTACTTGATTGGCAGTAGCGTTTAATCCTTCTAAGGATGTAGCATCGGCCTCAGCAAGAGCTGGAGAAATGATAGCTAAGGATAAACCAAAAACTAAAATAGTTAAAAAATATTTTATTAATTTCATATGGTCTTATTTACTGCTCTAAAGCTAAAATAATTTAGATTTAAGGCGGTAACCCCCATAAAATATGAGGGACCGTTTTTTCTGAAATCGATTTTCGAAAAAATAGAGTATTTGATGTTACTTAGTAACAACAAGAGCTTTATCCAAGATGAATTTAGCAATACCCCATGCAGAAAGGATGATAATGATACCAACAACACCGGCGCTCATTAATTTTTTAGCTTCAGTGATTTTTTCTTCTCCACCGCCAGCGGTCATCCATTTAAAGCCACCCAATAAAATGATACAAACAGCAATTAGACCTAAGAAGATCATTGCAGTGTTAATCAAACTGGTTGCAGTAGCGATAGGGGATTTTTCTCCTAATTCGATACCTGTGCTTACTTGGTCAGCGCCTAAGTCGTTAACGTCAATTGTGCCAACAGCAAAAGAAGCAGCTGGAGCAATAACGACAAACGTAAGGATAGCCAAGGATAATAAATGTTTTGTGATTTTTTTCATAATTCACCACCTTTCTAGTTTTTAATATTTTTAATATTTATGTAATTATTTTAGCATAAGGACTATAACAAGACAAATGCTTTAAGCCGATTTTTTCTAGATGTCAAGATAATGTTTTAATAAAACCGTATTTTGGTTTTTGACAGTAATTACAATCAAATCTAGACGACTTTCGGTATATTTTAAATAATGAAGATAGCAGTAAGCTTTTAAAGCGGAGCGGAGCCGACTTACCTGTTCGACCTTTAAAACAGTAAAAGGTAGTTCTGTGTTGCTGGTTCTGGTTTTTATTTCAAAGCAAACTAATCCATCCTTATAGGTAATGATGTCTAGTTCTTTATGATGGTGCCGCCAATTAGTTTCTAAAATTAAATATCCTTTATTCTTTAGATAAGTTCTAGCAATTTTTTCTCCCCAGTTACCAATATTTTTTTTGTTCATACAAAAAACCCTCACAATGGAGGGTTTTGTGAATTCTGTTAATTTTAAATTTTATTATGGTAGATATTTTTTTATTTCATCAACCACAATCTGCTCTTTTTTCTTTAATGTTAACTTTTTAATCTTTAAGGCAATACCAACCAACCAACAAATCATAATTACAATCCAAATTAGATACCAGAAGTAAGCCGAGAAAAATGGTACGATTTCGTAGTTAAAGAATAATAACAATAAAGCAATAACACTGTT